>Ga0172367_10000387_pt1 | contig 67892 bp, 55 predicted proteins | sample Lak10m_FD_114542 | JGI IMG/M metagenome (GOLD analysis project Ga0172367, IMG submission 114542) | Freshwater microbial communities from Kabuno Bay, South-Kivu, Congo - kab_022012_10m | ecosystem: Environmental > Aquatic > Freshwater > Lake | place: Democratic Republic of the Congo: South-Kivu... | reverse complement strand
GTATCACGCGCTCATCCCGGTGAAGTTCCCCGGCCAGCCCATCGCCACGAGCCTGCCGCGCATCTTCCCGGACGAGAGCGGCCCCGCGCCGCTGCGCTTCAACTGGCGCGACCTCGGCGGCGGGCAGCTCAAGACCTGGGTGCGCGATCCCGGCTTCGCGACGGGCACGGTGCTCTTCCTGCGCGAGGGCGCGGTGGAGCAGGACCAGCCCTTCGTCCCCGGCGTGACCGGCGATGTCACCGCGCAGACATGGAGCGGCATCACGATGGTCGGCGAACTGGACCGCCTGGAACTGCGCACCGCCGACGGTCACACGCTGGCCCTGGGCACCCGCGACACGACCCTGGCGGAACCGGCCTGACGGCGAAGCATTCCGACCCGGTGAGCTTCGGGCTGACGCAGCCGGGGGCGAAGGTGGCGATGGCGGGGCATGTGATCACGCTCACCGGAAGCCAGCGGAGCGCGGGTCTATGAACCGCTGCAACTCCCCTCGGTCGCTGCCGTCCGAGCCGGTCAGCGGGCTGGGTGATCGGAAACCGCTGCGGGTCGGAGACCCGCGCTCCGCCGGCTTCGGGGCAGGGCGCGAATGCGCCCCGCAGGCGCAGGCCCGCCGTTCAGAGCTTGTTCAGAAGCTCCGGCAGTTCGAGCCTGCCGTTTTCCGCCACCCGGAAGGTCAGCATGAGGCTGTTGAGGGCGTGCTTGGATTCCAGCAGCTCGGCTGCGCTGGCCAGCAGATGAAACTCGACCAGTCCGGCCGGCGTGGGGACGAAGGCAATCCGGCTGTGGAGTTGGAAGCCGGCCTCGTTCTTCCAAGTGAGATCAAACCCCAGGCCCTCGCGGCCGCCGGCACTGACGGGCAGCTCCTCGATGATCCGGCCCGCGGCGAACCGTTGCAGGACCAGCGCGCGGAACACCGCCGGCTTGAGGCCCTGCGTGGCGCTGTCCACGGCGTTGGTGGGCGTCTCGACCAGCCGGACCGTGATCGCGCACTTGTCCTCCCGCTCGATGGCCCGCACCTGGCGGTTCGCCTCGTCGAGCCTCATGTAATAGCCCTTGGGCACAATGAAGGCGAACTGGTTGGTGCCCACCGTGGCGACCGCCCGGAAATAATAGCCCAGCCCCTCCAGTTCATGACGGGTGGTGGCGAGCTGGAAGGCGGACGCGCTGGCCGGCGCGGCAGGCTGCGCCCCGGCCGGCAGGCCAAGCAGCGCGCACAGGAGACCAGCACCCAGCAACAGGCGGCTAGAAGGCAGCGACATAATTGGTCCGGTTTGGCGGCGCGTTGACCCAACTGCCGCGGATGAGCGTGCGCAGCTCGGGCGTGCCGGGCGGCTGCTTGGTCACATCGAGGTAGTTCGGGTCGAAGTTGAAGTTGCGGTTGGGGGCGGAGTAGTAGGCGCCCGGCCACTGGAACGGGGCGGTGGCGCGGGCGCTGTTGTAGAGGTTCACCAGCGAGCCGTTGAGCGTGAGCGTGCGGCCGCTCCAGGCCTCCAGCAGGCGGGGGAAATTCACCACGCCACCGCTGCGGATCGAGACGCCATCGGCGGAGGAGTAAACCATGCCGGAAAGGAGGGCGGCGTTGATCGTGGTGTCCGACGGCACCCGGGAAGTGTAGCCCGACGTGCTGGAGGCATCGTTCCAATTGCCGGACTGGATGGTGAGCGCGTCCGAAATCAGCGAGGCCGGGCGGCTGGAGGTGGTGTTGGTGGTGCCCAGGTGGGCGGCGGTGCTGCAGTTGAAGTGGCCCTTGACATAGAGCGGGTTCACCGTGGCCAGAGTGAGGCCGCGCGTGGGCAGGGTCTGCGCGTTGATCAGGCGCACCGCCGCGAGCTGGCTGGACGTGGTGGTGCGGTTGTCGGCGACATACACGATGTTGGGCGCGTTGCCGGCCCCCAGCTTGGCCGCGACGTAGGTGTTCGTGGCCGCCCAGGTGCGGTAACGCGTCACGTCCAGTTGAGTGGTCCTGATCAGCCTGCCCTCGCGCTGGTCGGTGAAGGTGACGTTGGTGGTGATGAAGTAGCTGGCGCTGGCCCAGGGAATCGCCACCGGCGACGCGTCAAAGGGCGTCTTGACCTGCACGTTGACGGTGGCGTTGCTGACGAGGATCAGCAGCTCGGCCTTGTTGTAGTAGCGCTGCTGGCCCATCGCCGAGCCCATGGACTCGCTGGTGGGCGGGATGTTGATGACCTCGCGCACGGCGGCGGCCGAATTGTTGGTGCCGATGGGCAGGGACAGCGACCGGACATTGGTGGCGACGTTGCCTTGATAGGTGATGTTGCCGGTGAAGGTCGAAAGCCCGTAGCCGAACCAGGCCTTCTTGGCGATGGTGCCGGTGGCGGTGATGTCCTGCTGGAGGGTCAGGTTCGCCGAGGAGCCGAGGAAGACGTTGCTGTTGGCGTGGACCCGCCCGCGCACCACCAGCGGGGCCGCCATGGTGAACTCGAGCAGGCTGTTGTAGAAAATGGCGAACTGGAAGACCGGGATCGAGGCGAGCTGCACGTCCTGCTGCACGGCGTTGGTCACGTTGAAGCGGCCGTTCGTCTGCCGGGCGTTCGACACCACGCGGTAGGTGGACGCGAAGCCGCTCAGGCCGGAGTATTGGGACTCAAGCGGGACGTAGGTCTGCGCCGCGCTGCGGTTCACGTAGGTTTGGTTCGCCGTGCCCGCGCCATTGGAAAACTGGTAGGAACTCCAGAGCGGGTTCTCCGTGCTGGCGGGCACGCTGGTCCGGTAGGAGGCGAGGTTGGCAAATACGGCCGCCTCGCCGCTGGTGTCGTAGTCGCGCATGAGGCGGGTGATGACCTTCTCGGTCGCCGCCTCCGCCGCATACAGGGTGGTGGAAAGCTGGTTGTTGCGCTCGTTCATCAGGGCCGTCTGCGACGCCCAGTTCATCGAGGCGGTCAGGACCGTCAGCCCGATGGCGGCAAAGACCATCACCATCACCAGGGCGTAGCCGCCAGGACCGGCCCGGCGGGGGGGAGGCAGCAGTTTCATGACGGCCCTTTCATTCCAAAGCCCGGCGCGTGATGCGCGTTTGCAGTTGGTAGTAGTCGAAAAAGTTGTTCGTCCCGATGCGCGTCATCGGATACGAGAGCTGGTAAAACTGGAGCCGCACGTTGATCGCGCAGTTGCCGGTGTCCGTGGAGAGCGTGGTGCCCAGGTAGTCCTCCTTCGAGAACAACACCGCATTGGTCACGTAGGAGGCGATGAGCTGGGGCGTGCTGTTGTTCGAGGTGACCCGGCGCAGCTCGCTGGCGTTGGTGATGTAGAAGTAGCGAATCCAGGTGCCGGTGTTGGTGCCGGGATAGATCTGGAGCGCCCGGCCTTGCAGGGCCGAACCGTTGGTCGCCACCACGAAGGTCGTGGCGCTGCCGTCGCCCACCTTGATGGTCTTGGCGGCCCGGATTTCGTCCTGCAGCTTCCCGAACGCCTTGCGCGCCGAGTCGTTGGCCCCGAGTTTCGCCGTCGTGATCTGCATCAGCCTGCCGCCCATGACATGGCTGTAAATCACCCCGCCTAAAACCATCGTCATCAGCGCCATCGAGATCATCATCTCGACGAGCGTGAAGGCCCGCCGCCCGACGGGCCTGGCTGGAAACGGGCTGGGGGCGGAGAGGCGCATCTCAGTTGTCGGGGGAGCGATAGGTCGCCACCGTGTTGGTGAACACCCTGCCCGTGGTGGGAAACTTCCAGGTGCAGTCCACGCGGATCATGCGCAGGAGCGGCGGGGAGGCCGCAATGGTCGTGATGGTCGTCACGTTCGTCGCGTAGGCGGCGTTGGTGCCGATGACCGGGATGTCGAGCACCACGGTCTGGCTGGGAAAGTTGGCGCTCACCAGTTGGTCCACCCCGCCCTCCGGATCCCAGCGGCAGGCCCGGGTCTGCTCCAGCCGCTGCACCGCCAGCGCCTGGGCCGCCAGTGAATAGCCGGACCACTCGGCCCGTTTGGTGGACTGCGTGTAGCCGTAAACAATCCCCGCCACGGTCATCGCGGCGATCGTGGCGGAGATCACCACCTCCATCAGGGTGAACGCCGCCTGGCCGGTCCAACCGGCCCGCCGACCCGAGGTCAACCTGCCCTGATTGTGGAAGCTCAAGTTCACAGTGGTCGCTGGCGAATCATTCGCTCGATTTCAATAGAGCCGAAAGGGTGCCAAGTCAACTTGTGATAGGGCCTTTAGGCTCTAGCGTAAAGGCCGGACACCAACCGAGAGGGTCAATGACTGTCGGGGGCTGGTATCAAAACTCCACGCTCAAACCTGAGTGGACGAGGTTGACCGCGTAGCCGGTCGCGGGCTGGTTCGCCAGCGAGCGCTCGAAGTCATAGTCGAGGAACCATTTCACCCGCTTGGTGAGCGCGCGCTCGACGTGGAGGTTCAGGTTGAAGTCCGTGCGCTCAATCCCGCGCGGGTCGCCAAGTGCGATGGGCTGGCGCGGGTAGTTGTAGTCCGCGAAGCGGCCGGTGAGGCTCACCTCCCACGGGACGGCGGACCAGCGGACCTGCTGGCTCACCTGCCACTTGCGGAAGTCGTAATAGCCGGGGCCGTTGTCTTGGCTGGACTCGTAGCCGAGCTTCGCGGTCGTGCGCCAGTGGCGCCGCTCGTCCCAGTGATGCTTCCAAGTGAGCTGCGCGCGGTGCTGCGTGAAGGCGAGTTCCGAGCCGGGAAGCGCGGCGGCGGCACGGTTGAACTGCTCGCGGTGATCGTAGGGGCGGTGGTTCAACTCGTAGCTTGCGGCGGCTTCCGACCGATGCCCGTATTCCCGACCGACGGAAAACTTCGGTCCGCCCTCCCAGTAATCGTCCAGCGGGCTGTTGAAGTCCTGCCGCGTCAGCGTCGGCTCCAGCTCCCACCACCAGTGTTCCCCGAACTTCCGTCGCACCGCGAAACGCGCCGACCAGGTGTGGCTTTCCACCGCCAGCACGGTCGGCGTGGCGAGGCTGGTGGACAAATCCACGACCTGGTTCTGGTAAATGTATTGTCCCGACAGGCTGCTGCTCCACTGCTCGCTCCAAGTTCTTTTCAACTGCGCGTGGGCGAGCGCGTTCCGCTCCACGTCCACGACCTCGCTCGCGAGAAAGCGCGTGTCCTCGCCGGACAGGAAAGCGTTGAACTCCCAGCCATCCACCGGCAGGCGGAAAACGATTGCCTCGAGCTGGTTTCGCACGAACGGACTGCCGCTGGGCCGCACCGCGCTGAGGGCAATGTTGTCCTTGTAGCCCACGCTACTCTGGAGGGTGAACACCGTGTCCCACGGCGAAAGCGTCGGCAGGTCCGGCAGCGCGGGCAGGCCGGGAAGGGAAAGGTCCGGCGGGGTCGGAGCTGGTTGCGCGGCGGCCAGCGGGACAAACAACAGGAGGGCAATGGCTGACCACCCCGTGTCAGTTGTGCCAAGCCGCGTCTTGCCCATGAGCGTGAGCATCATCAGCCCGGCGGCGAATCACGAGCCGGAATGCTGGACAAAAAACGCCGCCGCCTGCGACCGCCTGCTCATCTGCAACTTCTCCATCAGGTTGCTGAGATAGTTCTTCACCGTCTTGTCGCTCAGGCCCATCGCGAGACCGATCTCCTTGTTCGTCTTGCCCTGCGCGACCAGTTCGAGCACGCGGCGCTCCTGTGCGGAGAGCCGGTCCAGCTTGCCCGCTGGCGGCGAGCCGGCCCCGTCCTTCACCCGGTTCATCACACGGCGCGTCACCGCCGGGTCGAGAATGGAACGGCCCTCGGCGACTTCCTTAATGGCCCGCACGAGACCCTGCTCGTCAATCTCCTTCAGCAAATAACCCTCCGCCCCGGAGCCGATGGCCTGCATGACAATCTCCTCGTCGGCGAACGCGGTGAGGATGATGACCTTCACCGCCGGGATGAGCTTGTGCAGGCCGCGACACGCCTCGAAACCGCTGCCATCGGGCAGCCGCACGTCCAGCAGCACCACGTCCGGTTTCAGGCGTTCCGCTGTTTCCAGCGCGGCGGCCACGGTGCCCGCCTCACCCACGACCTCCAATTCGGCGTGCTGGCCCAGCAGCGCGCCGAGACCCGAGCGGACGACTTCGTGATCGTCCACAAGGAGCAAACGGATGCGATTGGAAGTGGTGCCCATGTGGCGTCACGGCAGTGAGTAACAGAAAATCCTCCGGCCGGCAATCGGGCCAAATGGCCGTATTGCCTCACGGCACCATCCGCCCCCGGAAAAATTCGCGCGGCGTGTTGTTCATGTCCGCCGCCTCCAGCAGCAGCAGCGTGCCCGAGCGGTCAATCAACTCCAGCGTCACGCCCTCCACCCAGTTCGTCAGCGTGGTGCTGCGCTCCAGCGTCACGCGCCGGTCCACCTGGCCGGAGAGCAACAGGAGGTTCTGCCCGGAACTGCGCGAGATGCGTGTGAAGGAGATGGGTTCGACCGCCGCCATCAGCAGGCTGCGCAACGCCACGCCCTCGATGCCCACGGCGACGATCTGGCTGCTCGTGCCGGCCACGCCGTAAAGCGACTTCGCCGTGAGCGTGCCGATGTTGGTCCATGTCGTCAGGTTGCCGCTCTGCAGGACCGTGCCCTGCACGCCGACGGCATAGTAGGAGTCGCCGAGATAATCCACCGCGTTGAGCAGCCGCGTCGTGCCGCTGGTGGGGCTTGTCCAGTTCGTGCCGTCGGTGCTCGTGAGGATGATGCCGCCCTCGCCCACGGCCACCAGCCGGTCATTGACCGCGCGCACGCGGTAAACCCAGTTCGTCGTGCCGCTGGTCTGGGCAAACCAGTTCGTGCCGTCGCCGCTCGTGAGAATGGTTCCCCGGTCGCCGGTGAGAACGAACAGATTATTGAGCACCGCCGCGCCGGAGAGAAACGCCGTCGAGCCGCTCGACTGCGCGGCCCAGTTCGTGCCATCGCCACTCGTCAACACCGTCCCGCTCGCGCCACCCACGACCCACAGGCCGCTGCGCACCGCGACGGCTTGCAAGTCGTTGGTGTTCGGCGTCGTCGCGGTGAGCCAGTCAATCGCCAGCGTGCTCGACGTGTTGGTCGCGTAGTTCGTGACGCCCGCGATGACATTGGTGCTGACGACATTCGTCGCGACGGCCGGACTGAACAGAATCCGCCCGCCGCTGCCGGCGGCGACCAGTCCGTTCGTCGTGCCGCCGATGCCGAGCAGCACGGAGTTCGTCGCCGCGTCGGGGACGAGTTCGAGTTCCCAGTTCACGCCGTCAGCGCTGGTCATCACCGTGCCGCGGTCGCCGGCTGCGACGTAGAACTCCGGCAGGCGCAGCACGTCCCAGAGCCAGTTGCGGATGGGCACCTGCCGCTGCGTCCAGAGCGTCGGCGCGGCGGCATTCGCCTTGATGCCTTCGAGCATCATGCCCGAGCGCCCGGCGATGAAGTGCAGGCTGCCCTGCCACGACGCGCTGTAAAACGTCCAGTTTGGCGCGGGCGAATTCGTGTTGTCGCGAATCTCGTCGGTCCATCCACCGCTGCCGTTTTGCAACCGCACCTCCCGGTCGCCGACGATGACGAGGTAGTCGTTCGTGCCCGCGACGGCGTTGAGCGCGTTCGTCGTGGTGAAACCCGTGTGCGGCGTCCACGTTTTCCCGTTGCTGCTGCCGGTGAGCACCGTGCCCGCGTCACCCACGGCCCAGAACTGCGAACCGATGAACGCGACGCGGTTGAGGTGCCGCGTGGTGCCGCTCGTCTCGACGGACCAGTTGCCGTTCGCCGCGCGCGTGGCAATGCGCCCGCCTTCGCCCACCGCCACGAAAAGATTGTTCCCCGCAGCGACGCCGCGCAGCCAGTCCGTGAAGCCGGTCGTCTCGCGCGTCCAGTTCGTGCCGGTGCTGCTCGTGTAGGCCGCGCCGTTGTCGCCGACGGCGACCGCGAGCGTGCTGGAGGCAGCGACGCCTTCGAGCCAGTCCGCCGTGCCGAGGTTGAGCAGTTCAAAATCCTCCAGCGAATCCGCCCACAGCACCGTGCCGCTCTCGCCGGTGATGAGGAGCCGGTTGTTGAAGAACGTCGTGGCGCGCAGCGAGTTGGTCGTGCCGCTCACGCGCGGATGCCAGAGCAGCAAGTCCTCGCTCGTGTAAATCTGCCCCCGCTCGCAGACCTGCACGGTCAGGCCGAGGCCGTAAGCCATGTCGAAGACGTTGCCGCCGTGCGGCGCGGGATTGGACCAGCGCCAGCGGAACGGGCTGCCAGCGGACGCATCCAGCGCGAGACACACGAACAGCAGAACCGCAAGCGCAGCTCGGCGGGCTGAGAACCGGGAACAGAAATTCCCAAAGATTTGGGCAAGACGAAGATTGAAGATTCCCCATCTTTGTCTTTCCCAAATCTTTGGGTTTTCAGTCTTTGGTTCATGAACCTTCAGCCGTTCTGTTTGAAACCGGCGGCCCTCCTTGGGCCGTCGCCATCGCAGCCCGGCCAGCAAGCTCCCGCCAATCGCCCCTAGCCTCTGGCGGGCAGCGGCGTGCGCGAAACTGTGATGGCAGAACAGCCCCATGTCTCAACTCGGTTTGGCGAACGACTCCGTGTCCGAGGACTGCGGCACATCGGACTCCGCCGATGCGTCCCCCGCGAGGTTCTCCGGCAAGGTGAGCGAGAAGACGCAGCCGTGCGCCGTGCTCGATTCCAGTTCCAGCTCGGCGTCGAGATGCCCGGCGAGCTGCTTGCACAACGCGAGGCCCAGGCCGCTGCCCCCTTCCTTCGTGGACAGGCACGGCTTGAACAGCAGGGGCCGCAACTCCTCGGAGAAGCCGCGCCCCTCGTCGCGCACTTCGCAACGCACGCCGTGCGGTTCGCCGAGGAGCGTGAGCCGCACCGATTTTCGGCGCGGCGTGGCTTGGACCGCGTTCTGCGCGAGGTGGCCAAGGATGATGACGACGAGGTTTGCCGCGCGGCTGGACACGGTGCCGGGCGACTTCACCTCGGCGGTGAAGTTCACGTCGCACGCGCGCGCGAGCGGCATGACCTGCGTGGTGACGAGGTCGGCGAGTTCGTTGAGCGAGACCTCGTAGCTGTTGGCCGCGCCCTGCTCGTTGCGGATGACGCCGAGCAACTGCGCGATGAGCGACTGCATCCGCTGCGCGGAGTCGGCGGCGGTGCGCCACGCGGGTTCGGCCTTGTCGGCCTCGCTGGTGCGATGGCCCGCGAGCAGCGCCTGGATGCCGAAGAGCTGGCTCTTGAGTTCGTGCAGCAGGTGCGCGGCGAGCGCGCCGACGGCGGAGGTCTTGCTGGCGAGCGCGAGTTCGCGGTTCGCCTCCAGCAAACTGCGCGAGCGCCGCGCGAGCTGCGCCTGCGCGCGTTGCAGCCGGCCAAACGCCCAGCGCAGCGCGACGACCATCACCGCACCGCCGATGAGGAAGACACCGGCCGCCTGGTTCACCAGGCTGCGGTCAATGCCGCGCAGCTCCGTCGCCAGCCCGCGTCCGTCGAGGATGAATTGCGCGATGCCCAGCAGCCTCCGTTCGTTCTGCGTGTGGAGGGGCACGATGATTTCATACAGCTCCAGCGGCGGCTCCCCGGGCGTGGCGGAAGCAGGCATGTCCCCGTCCGCCGGGCGCCCGCGTGGCCGGGCGACGGTGTGCAACTGCTGGAGTCCCGCGAGGTCGGCGGCCGCGAGCGAACCGTCGCTCACATACGCGGGGAAGGCGGAGACGAAGCGGCCTTGGGCGTCAAAGAGCCGCGCGGCGACGACACCCTTCAGCCGCGAGGTCTTGAGCAGGACGTTGAGCTGGACGCTCGGTTCGTCGCGCAGCGTCCGGTCCTCCTCCGCCTGCAGCATCATGGCGACGGAGTGCAGGATTTCCCCCTCGCGCTTGGCGATGTCCTCACGAATCTCCAGCCGCAGGTGCAGCGTGACCGCGAGGATGCCCAGCGCGAAAATGCCGAGCGTCGCGCCGATGACGAGCGCCGGCAAATGACGCGACCGGAGCCAGGGGCGCTCCGGTTCCGTCGTGGCGGTGGGCGGTGGGTGGATCAAGCGTTGAGCAGTGTCAGGTGCTGTTCGTAAAGGCAGCGAATCTCTCCAGGGGCAACTGGTGCAAACGGGGTTCTCCCTCTCCCTTCCTCGGAGGAGGGGAGAGGGCCGGGGTGAGGGGTTGCGCGCGTCGGCGTTGGTGGCCGCACCCCTCATCCGGCCTCCGGCCACCTTCTCCCCTCGCTCCGCGAAGGGAGAAGGCCAGCGGGGTGCGCCGCTCTCTGAAACTCCGCCTCATCGGCCGCGCCCTCCCTCGGTGGTGCCGTTGTCTATCAGGCGGTTCAAGTCGGGATGCAACTGCTGCTTCAGCTCCTTCGCGCGGTCGCGCATGTCCTGTTGCAGCGACTTCTGCTGCTCCTTGAGGCGGTCGAGCATCTCCTTCATCCGCTCGCGGATGGCCTTGCGCTCCTCCTCGGACGCCTGCTGGTATTGGCGGGCAAGCGCCTTCTGGTCGGCCAGGAACTTCTCGCGGGCCGTCTGGAAGTCGCGAACCAGGGTCTGGACATCCGCCGGGGTTTGCACCTTGTCGGGCCGGCCCGGCGTGGCGGGCTTGCCCTTCTGCTCAGGATCGGTGGCGTTGTCGCGCGGGATGACAGTCGGACGCTGGTCAATCGTGGGCTTGCCCTTGCTTTGACTGGCGGCATTGCCGGTGTCGGTCTTGCCCTTGCCCTGCGCGCCGGCGTCCGCCGGCAGCGCCAGCAACCCGGCGGCAGCCAGCAGGCCTGCGAACAATTTGGTTGGAATCAGTTTCATCGGCCAATTCGCGCGGCGGGCATGTCCCGCTCACGACAGGCGACTTAGGGCAAGCAGCGTGCCACCGGGCGGGAACAGGTCGGCTGACTAGGGCTGTCCGGCGGCAGCGCAGTGCTGGCTGCGGAGACAGTGGGCGATTCCCGCCGTTTTTTCAATCCAAAGTCCCTTAAAACTCCGTTGTTCTCCGTTGCGGGAACCGCCGGCCTCAGGAACCCCCCGAGCCGCAGATCAGGTCTCGGGAAAAATACCGGTGGCAGCAAGCGTGAGAGCCGAGCCGGAGGAATCGCAAATCCGCGAACCCTCATCGCGCGTGCGCGGTCGTCTGGTCGCGAGCAAGCGAACGGCCCCGGTGACTCACCGGGGCCGTTTTGCGTTCAGACTGAATCAACGCGCGGACTCAGAGTGTGTGACCATCCGCCGAGAGGCCGCAGGTGGGCGTGCCGGAGACGGTGGTGCCGGCGCTGTAGGTGCCGCCGCCAGGGCAGACCGGCAGCAACGAGCCTTTCAAATACGCGAGCAACGTGGTGTCGGTCAGCGCGTAGGTGTCCGTCGCCCCTTTCTTGTTTTCGAGCGCCCACTGCTGGACCGCGCCGTCAATCTGCTTGAGGTTGGCGACACACGCGTTCTTCTGGGCCGTGGCGCGCGCCTTCACGAAGTTCGGGATGGCGATGGCGGCCAGCAGGCCGATGATGGCGACCACGATCATGATTTCCACGAGCGTGAAGCCGCCTTGGCGGGAGGTATGTGTTTTCATGGAGCTTCCGTTTGATGAACCCGGCGCTATGCGCGCCGCAATTTGGTTTTGATTTATGATTACTGCCGTCGCCGGCAACAGGCCGGCGACCGTGAGAATCCTAGCGCGACTCGTGCCGGGTGATAGCAATAGCCGCAACTATTTTGTCCCTAGCCACAGCCACGTTCGGCACCGGTCAGTGCCCGCCAAGCAGACCGGCAGGCCGGCCCGCTGGGAAAGTCTCTCCATGAACCTGTGCCGGCGACTTGTAGTCGCCGTCTGTGGGAAGCAGCAGTTCGAGGGCGTTCCGAGCAATCCACCCGCAACACGGCGACTGCAAGTCGCCGGCACGGGTTCAGGGGCCGAAATCGCGGAACCTCGGGCCGTTGGTTCTCTCCATGAACCTCCCGCAGATTCAGGGAGGCCAACCGATTGAACACCCCCATCTGCTGGCCTCCGTGAATCGGCGGGAAATACTCAGTCGTTCATGGTTCCAATGCGCGGCTTGCGGGCCGTGGCGGCTGCCCATGAACCGGAATTTTGGCAGGAAGATTTTGGGCAGGAAAATTGAGGCAGAAATCTTCCCGCCCATAATTTGCCTGCCCGCTCCGTTTCCGGGTTCGGGGGCGGAAATCGCGGGCGTTGGCGGGCCGTTGGTTCTCTCCCGCAACCGTCCGGCGCGGCCGGCCCGCGACCCGCAACCGTGCTGGCCAGGGCTGCGCTCCACCGCGAGTGGTCACAGCTCCACCCACGAGTCAATGATGAAGGAGCTGCTGGGGCCGTTGCGGCCGAGGTTCTCGTCGTAGTGGAAGGAGAAGTGGCCGTTGAGCTGGGCGCTGCCCACGATGGCTGCTCCGACGAAGTCCACCGTGTCGGAGCCGCCGCCGTTGAAGCCCAGCTCCGCCTGCGGCGCGTAAAGGGTGCCCGTCCACGCCCCGTTGCCGCTGAAGGTCGCGCTCGTGCAGGTGGGCAGCCCATAGACCATCATGCGCAGGGAGTCGCCGGTGGCGTTGATGGCGGCCTGGCCGGAGAGTCTGATGTTGCCGGAGACCCACATCTGAAGCGTGCCCGAGCTGGCCACGGAGATGGCCTTGCCGCCGGACTCGGAAACGCTGCCCTGCACGTAGAGCCGCGCATTGCCGCGGACGAGGACATCCGCATTGTTGATGCCGCTCAGGTAATAGTCGCCGTTGTCGAGGATGTGGTCGTAATAGGCCACGCTGGAGTTGGTGTCGTAGCTGTTCGTGAAGTAGCCGAACTGAGTGTAAGTGAAATTCGTGGCGTAGGTGGTGGTGGTGGACTTGCCGGTCTTCTTGCTCGTGGCGGTGACGTTGGTCGTGACCGGATAAGTGGTGCCGGTAGGGTAGTCGGTGCTGGTGGGGCGGTTCGAGGAGACGGTGCCGACATAGACCGCCGGATAGCTCAGGGACGTGGCGGCGTCGGTGTTGGTGATGATGGTGATGTTCGTGACGTTGCCCCCGCCGGGAATGGTGTAGCCCGTGGTGAAGGGCACGGTGGCGTCCGGAAAGGAGACGTTGAGATCGTTCTGCGAATGCCCCGACTGGATGCCGGTGCCGCCGCCCGCAATGTAGGCCGCATCACCGACCACCCCATGCGAGCCGGTGATGATGCTGCCGGTGGGGCCGGTGCCGGCGGTGCCGTAGATGGTGCCGTTGGCGCCCACGTCCACATTGCCCTCCACGGAGCCGATGGAGCCGTTGTCCTTGCGCTTGGCCGCGTCGTAAAGGCCACCGGTGCTGTAGGCGGGATCTTGCGAGTCAAAACTGTCCGAGAGGATGCTGCCGTTCCAGTCAATGGTGCCGCGCGCCACCAGCCCGCGCGCGAACAGCGCGCCGCCGACGGTGCGAATCTGGACGGTGCGGGTGATCATGTCGGTGGTGGAGAGCGGTTTGGGCAGGCTGCCCTGCACGGTGATGGTGGGCGTGGCTCCGCCCTCGATGGCGGCGAGGTAAGTGCCGCCATTGAGGCTCCGGGTTTTGTAATAGACCGTGCCGGTGAGCACGGTGCCGTTCGTGATGGTCAGTCCCGTGAGGCTCTTGGTCCAGCCCTGGCTCTCCAGGTTGGTGCTGTTGAGATAGACGTGGGTGAGCGCCTCCTCGATGCCGGATTCCGCGAGGGGAATACAGGCGTTCCACACGCTGGAGCGGGTGACCGCCCGGTGCTGCGCGCCGCTGAGGTCCATGAAGGCCGCAAGGGTGATGCCGATGATCATGGCGATCAGCAGGGTGACGACGAGCACACTGCCAGCGGAGCGGACGGGCCGGGGGAGGGAGGGGAGTTTCATAAGCCGATCAGTCTTGTTTGCGCATGACGATCTTCGCGGTCTGCACGCTCTCGGTGTTGACCGCCTGGCCCAGGATGGTGCGGGAGCACGTCCAGTTGAGCTTGATGAGCTTCGCCCCGGCGGCGTTGGTCACGACGAACTGGTCCCAGGAGTTGGAGACGTTGTTCCGCCCATAGACCGTGAAGGTGAGCGAGTCGCATTCCTGCAGGAGAACCTCGCGGTTGCTGCCCTGCCGCCGCACGAGGGTCTTGCTGTCCGGGTTGTAGGTGTAGGTGATGTTGCTGCGGCCCCGCGAGGAGTTGAACTCCAGCTCGGTCGTGGTGAAGGAGATGAGCTGGGTGGACTGCCGGATGTCCTGGGAGAGCTTGTCCACCGCGCCGCGGCTGAACCGGTCGAGGTCGGCGTAGTTCGAGAGGGCCGCCAGCGTCCGCGCGTTATAGACCATGAGCGAACCCGCCGCCGCGAGGATCATCGTCCCAAGGGCCGTGGCGATCATGACCTCCACGAGCGTCATCGCCCGCGCCGCGCGCCTAGTAGATGTAGTTCTGAATTCCATATTGCCCCACGTAGGTGGACAGGGTCTGCGAGCGGGCGACGCCGTTGGTCCAGTTCACGGTGACCGTCACCAGCTTGACACTGTTCGAGTAGTTCTGGGTGAAGCCGGCGTTGGTGATGGCCACCGTGCCGTAATAGGTGAAGCCGCTGCCGGTCGCCCCGGTGGACACGATGCTCTCGCTGTAATTGGTGGTGGTCGGATAAAAGGACTCGGTGAAGCTGGAGGGAATGTAGGAGGTGGAAGTGCCGAAGGTGGAGATCTGGGTCCAACTGTAGAGCCGGAGCGTTTCCATCTTGTCAATCATCACCTGCGTCGCCCGCAGATTCTCCCGCGCCGAATTCAACGCGCCGAACCCCGCCGTGATCCCCGAGTAGAGCGACACAAACAACACCCCGACGATGCACGAAGCGACCATGGCCTCGATGATGGAGAACGCGCGGCGTCCCCGCGTGAACCCCGACGATGTGGAAAAGTTCAAGGTCATGTCAGCGGTCGAATTGGCTGCAACTCGACAGCCACAGTCAGCAGGGCACCTGCCACGCTCAAGCAGGCAGAAGGACCGGTCTGTTCGGCCCTATCCACCCGGCTGCTTCCCTCATGGAGGGGCGGAAGCCAGCGTGCCCATGACCGGGCAGGCCACCTTACCTGATCGCCATCCCCAGCTCCCGCACCACGAAGCCCAGCTTGTCCGCCGTCTCCTCGATGAGCTTCGCCGTCGGCTTGCCCGCGCCGTGGCCGGCCTTGGTCTCGATGCGGATGAGCACCGGCGGGCCGATGCGGCTCTGCATCTCCTGCAGGCGCGCCGCGAACTTGAAGCTGTGCGCCGGCACCACGCGGTCGTCGTGGTCGGCAGTCGTCACGAGCGTCGCGGGGTAGCGCACGCCGGGCTTTAGGTTGTGGTAGGGCGAGTAGGCAAAGAGCGCGGGAAACTCGTCTTTGTTGTCCGCGCTGCCGTAGTCGCTCGTCCACGCCCAGCCGATGGTGAACTTGTGGAAGCGCAGCATGTCCATCACGCCCACCGCCGGCAGGCACGCGCCGAAAAGGTCAGGCCGCTGCGTCATGCACGCGCCCACAAGCAGTCCGCCGTTGCTGCCGCCCGCGATGGCGAGCTTGTCCGGCCGCGTGTAGCGCTTCGCGATGAGCCACTCGGCCGCGCCGATGAAGTCGTTGAAGACGTTCTGCTTCTTGAGCTTCGTGCCGGCCTGGTGCCATTCCTCGCCGTATTCGCCGCCGCCGCGCAGGTTCGCCACGGCATACACGCCGCCCTGTTCCAGCCACACGGCCATGCTCACGCTGAAGCCGGGCGTCTGCGGGATGTTGAAGCCGCCGTAGCCGTAGAGATATGTCGGGTTCGCGCCGTCGAGCTTCAGGCCGTTCCGATGCGTGACGAACATCGGCACACGCGCGCCGTCCTTGCTGGTGTAGAAGACCTGCTTCGTCTCGTAACGCGCGGAGTCGAAGTCCACCGTCGGCGCGCGGAACACGCTGCTCGCGCCGGTCGTCACGTCGTAGCGGTAAATCGTCCCCGGCGTGGTAAAGCTGGTGAAGGAGTAGAAAGTCTCCGTGTCGCTGCGCTTTCCGCCGAAGCCCCCCGCGCTGCCGAGGCCGGGCAAGGCGACTTCGCCGAGCGGCTTGCCCTCGCGGCTGAACAGCTTCACGGCACTGCGCGCGTCCTTGAGGTAGGTGCAGAGGAACTTTTCGCCGAACAGGTTCACGCCCTTGAGCGTGTCGGCGGCCTGGGGGATGACTTGCTTCCACTGCGCCCGGTCGGGGTTCGCCGTGTCTATTGCGATGACGCGACCGCGTGGAGCCTTCAGGTCCGTGTAAAACCAGAACACGCCGCCGTCGTTGTCCACGAAGCTGTAGTCCGCGTCGAAGTCATCGAGCAGCTTCACCACCGGCGCGTCGGGCTTGGTCAGGTCGCGGTAGTAGATGCGGTTCCGCGGGTCGGTGCCCTGCCAGATGGTGATGATGAGGAAGCGCCCATCGTCCGTGACGCTGCCGCCGAAGCCCCAGTCCGGCTGGTCGCGGCGTTCGTAGATGAGCACGTCGTCGCCCTGCGGCGTGCCGACCTTGTGGAAATACAGCTTCTGGAACTTGTTCACGCCCTTGAGCGCGTCGCCCTCCTTCGGCGCGTCGTAACGCGAGTAGAAGAAGCCCCGGCCGTCCTTCGTCCAGCTCGCACCCGAGAACTTCACCCACTTGAGATGGTCGCCCAGGTCCGCGCCCGTCCGCACGTCGCGCACCTTCCACTCGTTCCAGTCGGAGCCGCTGGTCGAGAGGCCGTAGGCCATCAGGTTGCCGTCCTCGCTGATGCGATAGCCGGAGAGCGCCACCGTGCCGTCGGCGGAGAGCTTGTTCGGGTCCAGCAGCACGCGCGGCGCGGCGTCGAGCGAGTCCGCCACGTAGAGCACGGACTGGTTCTGGAGGCCGTCGTTCTTCGAGTAGAAGTAGCGCCCGCCCTGCTTGAACGGAATGCCGTAGCGCTCGAAGTTCCAGAGTTTCGTGAGCCGCTCCTTGAGCCGCGCGCGCTCGGGGATCTGATCGAGATAGTGGAACGTCACCCTGTTCTGCGCGGCGACCCACGCCTTCGTCTCCGGCGCGTTGTCATCCTCCAGCCAGCGATACGGGTCGGGGATCTTCGTGCCGTGGTAATCATCCACGAGGTCCTGCTTCGCAGTTTCGGGATAGCCAAGGCGGGTGGTCATCATGCGGGTGGGCGTGGGGGAAGCCGTCGGGTGCGCGACGCAACCCAGCAACCCGCCGGCAGCGACCGCGACAAGCAGAACGAACTCAAGTTTCATGCGCGCGCAAAGGTTGCCGGAAACGCGGGGCGAAGCAACGCGCGAACCGTGGCGTTACTGCCGATGGAAGCATCGCGACAGCGGCGCGCGGCTCAGAGGGGAACGGACTTCCACACGCCAGCCTGGCCGGTGGCCGACTCGGTCCAGAAGACGCGGTAGCCGCCGGATACGGCGACGACTCGCGGGTAGGCGGCGTTGACGCCCTTGGCGGAAAGCGGCTTTGGCTCGCTCCAAGTCTGGCCGCCGTTGGCGGAAGTGGCGGTGAAGACGGTGCTTTCGCCGTCGCTCACGCGGTCCCAGACGGCGGCGAGGCTTTGCGCGCCGGTGCTGGCGAGGTCGCCGCGCCGCGCGTCGGAATCGCCGAGCCGCTGCGGGGCGGACCACGACTGGCCCTGGTCAATGGAGGAAAGATGATACGCGCCGCTGTGGCTGGCCGCGCCGGTCCAGACGAGCGCGTGCAACGTGGAGCCGCGCACAATCAAACCGCCGCCGACGTGCGGACAGCCTTGGAAATCCCAGTTGAAGCGCCCGACCTTCGCGGGGTCGCTCCAGTGCGCGCCGTGGTCGGTCGAGGAAATGACCGCCATGTCGCGCGGGTTCTTGTCGCGGAACAGCGCGTGGACGGAGCCGTCCGCGCCGACGGCGACGGTGTTCCAGCAGCACTCGCAGGTGTCGGGCTTGAGCGTGGCGTTCTTGCTCCACGTCCTGCCGCCGTCTTTTGAGTTCGCGTAGCGCAGGCCCTTGCTCTTGTTCGCGCCGCGTGCGTCGAGCCAGACCAGGTGGAAGGTGCCGGCAGCGTCCGCCGCGATGTCCACGAAACTGTGGTCGCCCTGGCTGGCGTCATCGGCGGGATTCGGGCCGGGCTGCCACGTCGCGCCGCCGTCGGCGGAAAGCGCGGTGGCCATCGGGCCGCGCCCCATGAAGCCCGTGCCAAGCATGGTCCAGATCGCCGCCAGTTTCGTTCCGCTGGCTGCGATTTGTGCGTCCTGCCCGCGATGCGGCTGGTGCGGGACAGCGGCACCCGCGTCCACGCGGACGGGTTTGCTCCAAGTGGCCCCGGCATCGGTCGAGCGCAGGTGCAGCAGCGCGGGTGACTTGGTGTTGGGGGCGTAATCGCCGAGCAGCAAATGAACCGTGCCGCCCTCCGCCGCCACATCCAGGCTCTCGATGCCGACGCGCATGACTTCGCGCTTGCCCTTGCCGGAGGGCTTGGCCGAACCGGCGTGATCATGCTCGTGGGCCGGCGTTGCGGGCGGCGCGTTGGAGGTGGGTGCGCCGGGAACTGGCGCGGGCGGAGGCGGGTTGCAGCCAATGAAACCGAGCGAGACGACGAGGAGCGCGGTGAAACCGGAGGCGGAGCGAAAGGACATTGGGGGCAGCGTGAAGTCAGGAATCTTGGCCTCCGGCGGCGGCCGGTCGAACCGCCTGGAGGCGGGACTCCGAACCAGGCACCGCGCCCGCCGGAGCAGACAGCTCCGACGGGCGCGGGCTGGGAGCAGAGCTTACTTCTTCGCCGGACGGAACTCGTCGTGGCAGGCCTTGCAGTTCACGGCCTTCTTGTATTGGTCAGCGGCGCCGGCCGAGCCTTTTTCAAGCGCGGCGGTGGCGTTCGCCAGTTCCGTGCAGAGCTTGACCCACTTGGCCTGGTCGCCCTGCGGCGGCTTGGAGGCGCACATCGCCTTGTAGGCGGCCACCATGCCCGTCAGTTCCGCCTTCGAGGCCTGGCCCGCGCCGGCCTTCTTGCAGGCGGGGTCGGTGCCCTTGGGGGCCTTGTGGTATTTCTGCATCGCGTCCTTGATGGGATTCTTGGCGTCGGCGGCGATGAGGCCGGTGACGCTCAAGCCGAAGGCCACGCCGAGGACGAGGGCGGCGCGGAGTGCGGTCTGGGTGCTTTCTTTCATGGTGTGTGTTTGGTGCTGCTGCTGCTGTGTGTTTCCGTCTGCTCACCCCGGCCCAGTCGCGGCGCTCAGGCGGCGCGACCGGCCGGGAATTGTTGTCGGGCATTGGATGCGCGGGGCGGGTTTCAATTCATCGGGTCAGACTGACGACCGGTTCAAAAGGTATCCCACAACTGGTTCTTGTAGTTGGGGTCGGCGGGGTCGGTGATGCCGTTGCCCAGCCAAACGCCGGGCAGGCCCGGATAGAACGGCGGGGTCATGGGCGTCGGAGCGGCGTGGCCATCCATGAAGCCGATGTTCACCGCCTTGCCGTCCTGATGGCGCGGGTTGGGCCGGCAGAGCGAGGCGTTCTGCGTGGTGGAGGGCGGCATCAGATGCGTGGAGAGCAGGTAGGTCGGGATACCGCCCACGATGTTGTTCACGCCCCCGTCGCCGACATCCACCGTGTCCGTGGGCCGGCTGATGATGGCGACATGGACGTTGTTCATCAGCGTGTTGAAGCCGTAGCCGGTGGCGACAAGCTGCTGGCGCTGGTTGCTGGGGCAGTTCCACACCTGGCCTTCCGAAACGTCGGCGTTGTTCTGCCCCTGCTTGAGATACGGGTAGAGCAAGGTCTTCCGGTCCACGCCGCCGCTGAAGGTCACATGGCGGCTGAAATCCTCGGCGTAAAGCGTGCTCGCCATCGCGAGCTGGCGCGTGTTGCTGAGACAGCGGATGGCCTTGGTTTTCTCTTTTGCCTTGGCCAGCGCGGGCAGGAGCATCCCGGCCAGGATGGCGATGATGGCGATCACCACCAGCAGTTCAATCAGGGTGAAACCCGTCGCGCACGGCCGACGGGAGGTCAGGAGCGCGGCGTTCACGCCGCAGAAACGCCGGACTGGAGGAAGGGGTGCGGACGCTCGGAGCCTTCTGGCGCCCCCGACCGCGTCTGCGGCCTGAAGGCCGCGCTCCGCAGGCCAAGGTTTGGGTTGATTGCTTGCCACTTTCATACGTCAATCGGTTGTTCAACGAACGGGATGCGGGGCTGATACGGTGCGCCGACGGGCGGGGAAGGACAACGAACCGCCCGCCAGCTATCAAGCCCCGCATCCCAAATTGTTTTCTGCTGCCGCATTCTCGCTTCGCGCACCGGGCACGGGCCGGCGGCGGATTTTAAGGAAGGGCGGAGAGGCGGTCGGAAAACCACGCGCGGGCAGAAAGGACAAATAACGGCCGGCGCTCTTGGATTTCGCCTCTCCGCCCAATGGGTTCCAAACGTCCCGGCACGAGGGCCGGGCGAAGGCTCGCGGGAAAAGGCTGTTCAAACGGCCATGCCAGACGGCAGGCCACAGCCCGGCTTCACGCGGGCTTGGGAAGGAGAGACTAGACCGCCCGGGGCGGCGGGAGGGGCGGAGACTCGGCTCGCGAGGCGGCGAGCAGGTCGCTTGCAGGCGGGAGCGAAAGCGGTGCGGGCGGCGTCAGCACGAACACGGCGGCGCAGGGCAGCGACTCAATCTTCACCAGCGGCAGGATGGACTCCTTCGCCTTCTCGGACTGCTGCCCCTCGCGGACGAGCTTGCAGATGCGGCAGGGATTCTTGCCGTTGAAGGTCTTGGTGAACGCCTCCCGCAGCGTGGTCTGCTGCGCGTAGCTGACGAACATGCCGGTCCACGCCACGGACTGAAGCAGCGCCCAGTGCAGCCCCACGGAGAGGGCCACGGCCAGAATCACGGCAGCTTTGGCGGCGCGCTTGAACACGACGGCGGGTTTGATGACAGCCGCCGGGAGGGAATTCAAGAACGATGTGCCGCGCTGCGCCACGAGGAAATTGATTGGCCGCGAAAAGGCACAAAGAACACAAAGGAGAACCGTCCTCGGAAAGCAATTTTTCAAGCCGCTCCGTCTTTGTGCTCCTTGCGTTCTTTCGCGGCAAAAACTCTGGTGGCGCTACTTGCTCTCCATCTTCCACACGCCCTTCCAGTCGGCAGGCGGGTAGCTGGTCAGTTCGTCGCAGCGGTGGACCATGAGCTTGCTCGGGCCGTCGTTGAACTGCTCGGCCAGCTTCGCGAAGATGGGCCGCGCCTCGGCGAACTTCCCCGCCGAGTAGTCGGCGAAGGCGGCGTCCCAATCCTTCACCAGCTCGCCGTAGTTGGGCGGCGTGCGCGGGTTCTCGATCTCAAACAGCTCCACCGGCGTGCTCTTGCCCTTGACGATGACGCGGTCGAGCTGGCGGTGCGTCGCCGGATTGGTGAGATGGGTGAAGCACTCGCGCGAGACCAGCAGCGTGACGCCGTAATACTTGCTGAGGGACTCGATGCGCGCGGCCTCGTTGACCGTGTCGCCGACGAGGCCGAAGTCGAGGCGCTTGGCGGAACCCTTGTTGCCGAACAGCACGGAGCCGCAATGCAGCGCGACGCCGTAGCCGAAGAGCGCCCTGACCTCGGGCGGCTGCGTGGCCTTGAACGCCTCCAGGCCCTTGATGAGTTCCAGCGCCGCGCGGAGCGCCTGGTTTGGCCCGTCCGGCTGCGGCTGCGGCGCGCCCCAGTAGGTGAGGAACTGGTCGCCCAGGAAGTGTTCGAGCGCGCCGTCCTCGGCCATGACCGCGTTGGTCTCCACCTCGAAGACGTGGTTGAGCAGGCTGAAGATGCCGGCGGGGCCGAGCTTCTCGGCCAGCGGCGTGGAGTTGCGCAGGTCGGTGAGCAGCAGCGTGACCTCGGCGGAGCGCGCCTCCATCGAGCCTGGATTGGCGAGCACGTAGGCGCTGACCTTGGGGGAGAAGTAGAGGTCCATGGTCTTGCGCAGCTCCTGGCGGGCCTTGCGTTCGCTGACGAAGTCGTAAAGGACGGTGCCGACCGCGCAGACCGCGAAGACAATCAGCGGGATGCCCAGGGCCACGATCAAGCCGTGCTCGTTGAACAAGTAGAGGGCGAGCAGCCCGTAAGCAAAGCCGAGCACAAGCTGTGTCACGAACCGCCGCCAGGCATTCACGACCAGCCAGCACAGGACGGCGGAGACCAGGCCAGCCAGCACAACGCTCAGGCGGGCCGCCAGGTTGGTCATGGGCCGGAGGAATTCGCCGTGCAGCGCGGCGTTCACGATGTTCAAGTGAACTTCCGGTCCGGCCATCAACTGCCTGGCCATGGGCGTCTGGTGGTAGTCCTTGAGCAGTTCAACAATGGGGCCGACCAGCACGAACTTGTCCTTGAAGAAAGCGCCGCTCTGGTAGCGGGTGCGCCAAAAGTGCTCGCTGAAAACCTCGTTGAGCTTGTGATACGGAAAGCCCAGTTGCGGCCGCTCGGTGTAGCGGAAGAGCACGCCAAACTCCTTCGGCGGGACCGCGTCAGCCCGACCGAGCATCTGCAACGCCCGGGCTGCCAGCGAGAATTGCATGCGATCCTCCGGGTGTTCGCGTTTCGGCAGGTCCAATTTGAGCGACGCGCTGGTCTCCGACACGCGGAAGCGCGCCTCGCGCACCACCTTGTCGTCCCCCGGCCAGATGGTGGCAAAGGCCACACGGTCATCGTAGAAGAGATCCTCTCCCGGCACCGGAACCAGCGTGTTGTTGGGGGCCTCATAGACAAGCCCCTCCCCGGTGTCGCCCTCCGAGTCTCCGTAGATGTAGCAGATCGCGACCCGGCCGCGATGCTTGCGCATGACCGCGGCGAGGCGTTCGTCGTTCTCCATCTGCTTCTTGAACACGATGTCGAACACCACGCCCTTCGCTCCGGCCTGCATCAGCCGCTCCACGAGGAGCGCCCACATCTCGCGTGACCAGGGATAATCCTCCCGCAGCAGCTCCAAGGCGCGCGACTGCTTGTCCACCTCGCCATCCGGCCCTGCGGAGAAACCGTCGGTGTAACTGAGCCGCTCAAAACCGACGAACACGATGTTGGTGTTGGGCGGGGTCTTGCGACCGTTTTGATACAGCGCCTCCTGCGCGTAAGTCTCCGCGTCGCGGAGCGGCTTCTTAAGCCAGAGGAAATTGAATTCGTTGGCCAGCCACACCGCCGCCGTGAGGACAACGCAAATGCCCGTCAGCACCCACTGGTTGGATTGACTTTTGGCTCCGGGCAGCATTAGTGTCGCCGCAAGTCTAGGCACTCAACCGCGCCCTTGCCATGAAGTTCTTATCCCTCTGCTCGCTTGGTTTGCTGTGGGCCGCGCCGCTTTGGGGGGCAGCCCTTACCGAGTCCATTTTTTCCCAGGTGGTGAAGGACGTGAAGGTGGTTTCCCGCGCCACTGAAACCACGGCAACGGCGAAGGTCCGCGACGTGTTCAAGTCGCCTGACCTGATCCGGACGGGCGCGGACTCCCTCGCAGAATTGATCGCCTCGGACAAGACCGTCACTCGCGTGGGGGCCAACACCATCTTCTCTTTCGAGAGGGCCGGGCGGGCCATCAACTTGGAGCAAGGCAGCGTGCTCTTCCATTCCCCCAAAGGCAAAGGCGGCGGCACCATCAAGACCAAGGGCGCTTCCGCCGCCGTCCTGGGCACCACCATCGTCGTCACGGCCACGGCAGGCGGCGGGTTCAAGGCCATCGTGCTCGAAGGCAAGGGCCAGATCACCCTGCCCAATGGCAGCTTCCGCATCCTGCAGGCGGGCCAGGTCACATTCGTTCTGCCCGGCTCGCAGCGGTTCGGCCCGCAGTTGAACATCAACCTCCAGAAGCTCGTGGAGAACTCGCGGCTCGTGCAGGGGTTTGAAACCGAATTGCCGTCCAAGCCCGTCATCCAGGCCGCCATCGAACGCCAAGTCGCGCTCATCGTCGCGGGCGTGGCGGAGGACACGCGCCTCCTCGTGGGCAACCAGGCCACCGAGGAGACCGTCACCGTCGTGGACTCCACCGTCATCGAGCAGGCCGTCGAAACGCGCGAGGACCGCCTCACCATCGCCAAGCGCACCAACCTGGAAATCACCCCCGCCAACCTCATGACGGGCGTCGCCGACCCTGGCGCGACCGCCGCGCACCTGTTCCTCGACCGCGTGCCCTTCGACATCCCGATTCTCGGCTCGCTGAACTTCAGCGGCGTCGTCGGCCGGAACATCACCATCGCCTCCACCGTCACCGCGCTGGATTTCACCGCCTACCTCAACCAGACGGACTTCAACATCGGGGCGACGGAATACCTCAACATCCTGTCTCCCAACCTCCAGCTTTACGCCACGCTGCCGGCCGTGGGCACGCCGCTGCTGCAGGACGTGCGGCTGGCCGGCAGGTTCGGCCTGACCATCGCCTCCGGGGCCTCCCTTTCCGCCTTCCACCTCGGCAATCTGCACCTGCTCGCCGGCGGCGCGATGAGCCTGAACAACGTCAACCTCGCGAACTCCGGTGGCGAACTCCACTTGAACGCGGGCCATGTCCTCGACCTCGTCAGCGTCGGCGTCAACTCCACCCCTTCCCTGCTGCTGGAGGGCGCGACGGTCAGCCTCAACGGCGGCTCCTACAACGTCACGGGCACCGCCAAGGTGAGCGCCTACGGCACCGAGCTGAACACCAGCGGCTTCACCACCATCGCCGGCAACATTGTCAGCCTCGAGGCCAACACCTCGTCCGACCTGCACGACACGACCGCCTCGGCGACCACGCTGCTCAACCTCAATTCCCAGCAGGATGTGAAGGTGGCGGGCGGCTCCTACAGCGTCTCCGGCGGCGGCGGCAACGCCACGGTCAGCGCCGGGCGCGACATCTTCATGGGCAGTGGCGCGCAGTTCCAGGCCAACACCATCCAGATGAACGCGGCCAACAACGCCACGTTGAACAACGTGCAGGCCCGCGGCTTCAGCACGCTGAATGTCGCCGCCGTCGGCAACCTCAACGTCATCAGCGGCTCCTTCACCGGCGCGTCCGGCTCGGCCACCGCCAGCCTCGCGGCGGGCACGGCGGGCCGGCTGGACCTCAGCAACACGAGCCTTTCCTCCGTGGCCAGCATCGCCCTGAGCGCGGAGACCATCGTGCTGTCCTTCGTGGACTTCCCCTCCGGCTCCACCGTCAACTTGTCCAGCCTCCACGGCCGCCTGGCGGACAACCCCAACACGGGCGCGTCTGTCACCGCCGGCTTCGTGAATTACATCAACGGGGTCCGCTACGGCGGCGTGCTCCTGACCGCTTCGGGCCACCCCAACGTCAACATCCTCGCCCGCCCCTAGCGTCGCCGGCCATTTGCATTCCGCATGATCCGCCCTTCCCTTCCGCTCCTCGCCGGAGCCGCGTGCCTGACCAGTGTGGTCGTCGCCACCGCCCAGACTCCGCCCCGCGTGGACCAGGCCGACGCCATCAAGCGCCAGCAGGAGCTGGACAAGAAGCTCCGCGAAGCCACCACGCCCGGCGGCGCGGAGATGGATGCCCCTGAATTGTTCCAGGGCGAGCTGAAGGACGTCGGCCCACAGTCCATTCTCAAGATGAAGCAGAAGCGCACCCTGTTCGAGGTCGCGTTCGACAGCCAGTTTTTCTACACGTCAAACCAGAACCTTGCCGAGGATGCCAGCGGCACGACGCTCTTCGTCAACACGGTGCAGGTCGCCTACGCGCCGCCGCCCATCCAGACCGGGCGCGGCGCGGTGGCCGGCCGCCTCGGCGCGCGGCACCAGTGGTTCAACTACGGCCTCGGCGACCGCCCGGCCAGCAAGGGCGACATTGACTTCGATCTGCAGGCCGTCTTCGGCGAGGTGAAGTGGGCCTTCCGGCAGGACTGGACCGCCGAGGCGGGGATCGAGTGGTCGCGCCTCATCAATCATGTTCCGTCCTACACGACCTACCGGCAGTTCTACAGCGAGTGGGTGCCGCGCATCGGCGTCACGCGCAACGTCTCGTTCAGCGAGACCAGGACCCTCACCTTCGCGTGGCAGATGAACTACCACGTCACCGACTCGCCGGACGCGCTCGCCTCCGTGCCGCCGTCCCCGCGCAACACGAACGACCGGATGGACAACTCCTTCCTCGCCGCCTACACGCATGTGTTCGGTCCCAAGCTCGCCGTGCAGCCCTACTACCGCCTGCTCACCACCCGCTACGGCAGCCAGGCCGCGCGCTTCGACTGGCTGCACAGCTTCGGCCTCTCCGCCTACGTCACGCTGCACCAGAACGTCAGCCTCCGTGGCTTCCTCTCCTACGAGATCAAGGACTCCGACGACCCCATCGTGCCGGACTACCAGAAGTTCGACCTCGGCGGCGGCCTGAACCTGAACGTGCGGTTCTGATCAGAAGCCTGTGGCGGCGGCCTGCCACTCGTTCAAGTCCCGCTCCCCTGCCGCCACGTCCAGGCCGAGCCGCTCCATCGCCTCACCGATCAAGTAGAGCGAGCCTGCGATGACCACGCGCGGCTCGTTTTCCAGGACCTGCAGCGCGTTCTTCACCGATTCATGCGCCGTGACGAGCGCCGCCGGATTCGCGCGCCGGCAGGACTCCGCCAGCATCGCCGGCTCCAACGAGCGGTTGCTGCCCACCCGCACCGCCGCAATGCGGCTCGCCAGCGGGGCGAGATCACGGCACATGAGTTCGCAGTCCTTGTCTGCGAGCATCCCCAGCACGAGCGCGAACGGCTGGCCGGGGAATTCGTCTTGCAGCGCCGCCACCAACGCGCGGACTCCATCCAGGTTGTGCGCGCCATCCAGCAGGAACTCCCGCCCGCCGACCTTCGCCGCCTGCAAGCGCCCCGCCCACCGCACCGACTCCAGCCCGCGCCACAGCGCCGCTTCACTCACCGGCAGCTTGTCCTGCAACGCCCGCACCACCGCCACCGCCAGCGCCGCGTTCCGCCGTTGATGCGCCCCGCGCAACGGCAGCGCGATTGGAGCGCCGGTTTCCAAACCGGCTCTGGGTTCATCCGCGACGAGCGTGAAGGGCGCTCCACACCGCTCCGCGACGTCACGGATCACCGCCACCGCCTCCGGCGCGTCCGCCGCCGTCAGCACCGGCACGCCGGGCTTGATGATGCCCGCCTTCTCCGCCGCGATCTTTGCGAGCGTGTCCCCGAGCCACTGCTGGTGGTCGAACGCGATGTTCGTGATCACGCTGGCCAGCGGCATCACGATGTTCGTCGCGTCCAGCCGACCGCCCAGCCCCGTCTCCCAAATCACCACGTCGCACTTCTGCTCCGCGAAATGCTTCAACGCCATCACCGTCACGAACTCGAAGAAGGTCGGTGACTCCACTGACGGGCAATTAGAGTCCTTCCCTCTGAAACCTGAAACCTGAAACCTGAAACCTTCCTCCACCAGCCGCGCCACCTCCACCTCGCAGATGAGCTGCCGGTTGACTTGCATCCGCTCCCGAAACGAAACCAGGTGCGGCGACGTGAACAGCCCCACGCGCAAACCCGCCGCGCGGTAAATGCTCTCCAGCATCGCGCAGGTCGAGCCTTTCCCGTTCGTCCCCGCGACGTGGATGAAGCGCAGCCGCGCCTGCGGGTTGCCCTGTGCCGCCGCCATCCGCTGCGTGGTCTCCAGGCCGAGCCGCGCGCCGAAGACGGCCAGCCCGTGCAGGTGATCCACCGCTTCCGCGTAAGTCATCGTGTGCAGGCTGCCGGGCCGCTGCGCCGCCGCAAAGCGCAATCTCGCGGCGGGGACACTCCTGTCCCCGTTGAAGAATCGCCGAGCCACGGCGGACAGGCGTGTCCCCTTACGTCCGCTCCAGCAGCACCAAAAACTCCTTGTTCCCCGCCGGCCCCAGCAGCGGCGACTCCGTCACGCCGCGCCAGACGATGCCCGGCAGGTCGGACTTCACGAACGCTTCCAGTTCCGCCAGCACCCGCGCATGAACCGCCGGGTCCGTGATGACGCCCTCGCCCTTGTCCGCCTCCGCCTTGCCCGCCTCGAACTGCGGTTTGATGAGCGCGACGATGCGACCGCCCGGAGCGAGGAGGGCGGTTGCCGCCGGCAAAATCTTCCGCAGCGAGATGAACGAACAATCCACGACCACGAGCGGCACGGCGAACGCGTCTTCACTCCGCATTCCGCATTCCGCATTCCGCATTCGTCGAAGCTTTTCCGCCGTCAGCTCCCTCGCATTCGTCTTCTCCAGCACGATCACGCGCGGGTCGTTCCGCAGTTTCCACGCAAGCTGCCCCTGCCCCACGTCCACGGCGAACACTCGGGCCGCGCCGCGTTGCAGCAGGCAGTCCGTGAAGCCGCCCGTGCTCGCGCCGAGGTCCACCGCCGTCAGCCCGCGCACGTCGAGGGCGAAGTGCTCCAGCGCGTGCTCCAGCTTGTGCCCGCCCCGGCTCACGAACTTCTCCGTCGCGTCCAGCGTGAGCGTGTCGGCGTCGCGCACGGCGTCACTGGCCTTGCGCGCGACCTGGCCGTTCACGCGCACCAGACCCGCCATCACGGCGCGCTTGGCCTTCTCGCGGCTGTCGCAAAGCCCGCGCGCCACCAACGCCTGGTCCAGCCGCGAATTCATCTCCGCGAGCTTGCCGCGAACGCGCTTCCCGACAAAGCTCAAAGCCGTGAATGAACCGACCTTCGTAGGAGACGACGTGAGGAGTCTCTCATCTCGTGTTCCGCATTCCGCATTCCGCGTTCCGCGTTTGAATGGAGACTCCTCACGTCGTCTCCTACTCGCTGCTTTGGTCGCCCTCACCTTCACCGCCTGCACCACGTCCGCCCCGCCGGGCGCGCGCAAGCTCTCCAATCTCGAATACACCCGCGCCCCCGGCCGCCCGCTCAAGCTCGACCTCTACCTGCCCAACGGCGCGACGAACAAGCTGCCGGTGCTGGTTTGGATCCACGGTGGCGCGTGGAAAATGGGCAGCAAGAACTGGTGCCCCATCGCCCCGCTCGTCACCAATGGCGTCGCGGTGGCGAGCATCGAATACCGCCTGAGCAACGAGGCGAAGTTCCCCGCGCAAATCATGGACTGCCGCGCCGCCATCCGCTGGCTGCGCGCCAACGCCGCCACGCACGGCCTCGACGCGGACCGCATCGGCGCGTTCGGCGCGTCCGCCGGCGGGCACCTTGCCGCGTTGCTCGGCACAGCGAGTGACGTGAAGGAGTGGGACGCGGGCCTGCACCTCGACCAGTCGCCGCGCGTGCAATGCGTCGTCGCCTTCTACCCGCCGACGGACCTTGATGAACTGACCAGCGGCTGGTTCTGGCGGAAGGTCTCCTTTAGCGACGTGGGCCGGCTCATCGGCGGCGCGGTCGAGCAGAACCGTGACCGCGTGGCCCGCGCCAATCCGGTGAACTACATCTCCCAGGACACGCCGCCCTTCTACCTCCTGCACGGCGAGCGCGACCGGCTCGTGCCCATCCGGCAGAGCGAGCTGCTCCATGCGGCGCTGCGGCAGGCCGGCATCCCCGTCCACTTCGAGCTGGTTCCCGGCAAGGGCCACGCCATCGGCCCGCCGCCGGCGGCGGTGCCGCGATTGAACCACTTTCTCCGGCAACATCTCGGCTTGCCCGACCACGGGGAAGCCGCCGCTGGCCGCTGACGGTGGATACGAGGTTGAACTTCCACCGTCGCCCCCGAGCCGTTACCCTGCGCGGCGCATGACCAACGAGACGCCTCCGCCGGCCGCCCCGTCGCCTGCCGCAAGCGCGCCCTCCAAGGGCAAGGTCTTCCTGCGGCGGCTGGCCAGTTCGCTCGCGCTGTGGGGCGTGGTCCTCGGCGCGCTCTTCTGCGGCAACAAGCTCGTGTCCGACGTGGTGTTCATCCTCATCATGCTGCTGCTGGCGGCGTGCGGAATGTTCGAGTTCTACGGGCTGGTGCGGGCGCGCGGGCTGGTGTGCTTCCGCAAGTTCGGCATGGCGGCGGGGCTGCTGATGGTGGCGGGGACGTTCCTGCATTGCGCGGGCAAGCTCGGCATCCACGACTCACCGGCACGCGTGAACGACTTCGAAACGATCTTCCTCATCCTCTTCGTCCTCGGCCTCTGCATCCGGCAGTTCATCGCCAAGGACAACCCGCACGGCATCGTGGCGATGGCAACGACGCTGCTCGGCCTCATGTATGTGCCGTGGTTGCTGAACTTCATCCAGAAGATCGAGTTCTTCCGCTTCCCCGTCGGCGCGGCGGCGGACGCCGGGACGTTCTACGTGCTCTACTTCATCCTCGTGACCAAGTTCAGCGACGTGGGGGCGTATTGCACCGGCTCGCTCATCGGCAAGCACAAGATGATCCCGCGCATCAGCCCGGGAAAGACCTGGGAAGGCTTCGGCGGCGCGGTGGTGATCTCCACCGCTGCCAGCGTGACCTTCGCCCACTTCGCCGGCGGCAAGCTCTACGGCATGAACCTCACCCACGCCCTCATCCTCGGCGTGGTCCTGAGCATCGCGGCGGTCATCGGCGACCTCATCGAGTCGCTCTTCAAGCGCGAGGCCGGCGTGAAGGACTCCGGCGGCTACTTCCCCGGCATCGGCGGGATTCTGGACTTGCTCGACAGCCTGCTGTTCAATGCGCCGCTGATGTATCTCTACCTGCGTCACGTATTGACGCGATAGGCATGATGCTGGATGCCGGATGCTGGATAAAGCAACGGTGGCCGGCATCCAGCATCCAGTATCAAGCATCCAGTATCGCTCGTGAAAAACGTCGTCCTCCTCGGCTCCACCGGCTCCATCGGCACCAGCACCCTCAAGGTCGCTGATGACCTGCCTGACCGCCTGCGCATCATCGGCCTGGCGGCAGGCAACAACTCCGAGCTGCTCCTCGAACAAACTCTCAAGTATCAGCCCGCCGCCATTTCCATCACCGACCCGGCGAAATCAGCCGAACTCCAGTCCGCGCTCGGCACCAAGGTCACGGTCCACGCCGGCAACGACGGCCTGCTCCAGCTCGCCACGATGCCCGAGGCGGACATCGTGCTCATCGCCATCGTGGGCACCGCCGGTTTGCAACCCGCCCTCGCCGCCATCCGCGCGGGCAAGGACATCGCCGTCGCCTCGAAGGAAATCCTCGTCATGGCCGGCGAGATCGTGATGCACGAGGCCCGCAAGCACGACGTGCGCGTGCTCGCCGTGGACAGCGAGCACTCCGCCATCTTCCAGTGTCTCGACGACAAGCCGCCCGCCTCCGTCCGCGCCCTCTGGCTCACTGCCAGCGGCGGCCCCTTCCGCGACAAGGCGCTGCACCCGAAGGAATCCTTCGCCGACATCACCGTCGAGCGCGCGCTCAAGCACCCGAGCTGGGTCATGGGCCGCAAGATCACCATTGATTCCGCCACGCTCTTCAACAAGGGCCTGGAGATGATCGAGGCCCGCTGGCTCTTCGACATCGGCATGGACCGCGTGAAAATCGTCGTGCATCCGCAGAGCGTGGTGCATTCGATGGTCGAGTTCGTGGACGGCTCCATCATCGCGCAGCTCAGCACGCCCGACATGTGCCTGCCCATCCAATACGCGCTGACCTACCCCGACCGCGTCGGCAGCGACCGCGTGCAGACGAACTTCGCCAAGATCGGCAGCCTCACCTTCGAGGAGCCGGACACCGACCGCTTCCCCTCGCTCAACCTCGCGCGCCGCGCCGGCGAAGTCGGTGGAACCCTCCCCGCCGTGCTCAACGCCGCGAACGAAGTCGCCGTGGAAGCCTTCTGCAACCGCCAGATCAAGTTCACCGACATCTCCGCCGCCGTCGCGCGCGCGATGGACGCGCACCAACTCATCGCGCACCCCACGCTCGATCAAATCATCGGCGCGGACACCTGGGCACGGGCGAACACGCTGAGCAGAGCACAGGGTTGACACACTTGCCGATTCCGCCGAACACACCTACGCTCCTGCCATGCTGATAGAAGTCGAAGACGAGCAATTGCGTGGCACCGGCCTGACGGAAGCCGAAGCGCGAGTGGACTTCGCGGTCGGGCTGTTCACGGAGCGCCGGGTTACGCTCGGTCGTGCGGCAGGCATCGCACGGTTGACCCAGCTTGAATTTCAACGGGAGCTGGGCCGGCGCGGCATTCCGATTCACTACGACTTGGAGGACTTGCAGGCTGATGTCCGCAAGCTGGCGGCGCTGCGCGGGGCATGATCGTCGCCGTAAAGGCCGAGGCGTTCCGCCTCGCCAGTGAGTAGCGGCGTTCCGTTTTGTCAGTGCCCCTGTTTCACGCCATTGTCCCTCCGAATGACCTTCGCCATCCAGCACAGCGGTCTGCGCGACCTCTACGACAAGGTCGTCGCCGGCGAACGCCTGTCCGACGCCGACGCCCTGCGCCTCTTCGCGAGCAAGGACATCAACGCCGTCGGGGCCATCGCGGACTTCGCGCGACAGCGGAAGGTGGGCAACCGCGCCAGCTACATCCTCAATCGGTATATCAACTACTCGAACTACTGCATCCTCTCCTGCCAGTTCTGCTCCTTCGCCCGCAAGAAGCGCGACGCGGACGGCTTCGAGCTGACCATCGAGCAGATGGTGCAGAAGGCCCGCGAGGCGCTCGCGCTCGGCATCACCGAGCTGCACATCGTCGGCGGCCTGCACCCCTCGCTGCCCTTCAGCTACTACGTGGACATGCTGAAGGCGTTGAGCGCCATCAACCCCAGTAGCAGCCGACGTGAGGAGGCTCCATCTGAATGTGGAACGCGGAATGCGGAATGCGGAATGGGAAGTCAGAGCCTCCTCACCTCGGCTGCTACCCGGCTGCATTTGAAGTGCTTCACCGCGATTGAAATCCTCCACCTCGCGTGGCTCGCGAAGAAGTCGGTCGAGGAAACGCTCTTTGAACTGAAGGTCGCCGGCCTCGACTCGCTCACCGGCGGCGGCGCGGAAATCTTCCGCAAGGAAGTCCGCCACGCCATCGCGCGCGGCAAGGAAAGCGCCGAGGAATACCTCGACGTCCACCGCACCTGGCACCGGCTCGGCGGGCGCAGCACCTGCACGATGCTCTACGGCCACGTCGAGAAGCTCGAGGACCGCGTGCATCACCTGAGCCTGCTGCGCGCGTTGCAGGACGAGACGCGCGGCTTCACCGGCTTCGTGCCGCTGCCGTATCAGCCGGAGAACAACGACATCCCCGTGCGCGTGCCGCCGACGGGCTTCGACCAGCTCCGCACCATCGCCGTGAGCCGGCTCTACCTCGACAACTTCGACCACGTCACCGCCTACTGGGTCGGCATGGGCCTCAAGCTCGCGCAGGTCGCCCTCAGCTATGGCGCGGACGACCTGCACGGCACCATCGTCGAGGAGCACATCTTCCACATGGCCGGCGCGCAGTCCCCGCAGCTCCAGACCGAGGCGGAGATGGTGAAGGCCATCCGCGAGGCGGGGAGAATTCCCGTGCAGCGGAACACGTTTTACGAGCCGGTGAAGGAGTGGCAGACAAAGGTAGAGAACGGCGCGTTGACCCAGCCAACTCGCACCGCTACTGTCGCAGCATGAACATCGGCGTGCTCTTCGAGAAGGTTCGCGAACCTGATTTCCCAGCCGGCTACTTCTATGCCCACGTTCCCACCCTCGGGCTGACCACGCACGGGTTGGGAGTGGACGGCGCAAGAGAAGCGGCAATGGATTTGGTTCGGCTTTGGCTCGCGGAAAGGAAAGCCAACGGTGAAGGCGTGCCGCCCAGCTCGGAGATTCTCTTCAGCACGCTCGACCTGCCCGAAGATGCCCTACAAAGCGCGTGAGGTTCTGGCCAAGCTCCAGCGGGCGGGGTTCGTGGTGAAGCGACAATCCGGCTCCCATGCAGTCCTGCGCCACGCAGATGGAAGGCAGACTTACGTGGCCATGCACCCCGGCGACATCCCAACCGGAACCTTCCGCGCCATCCTCAAGCAATCAAACCTCACCGAAGACGAGTTCCGGTCGCTCTAAACGTCTGCATGGACAAGCCCGACCCACTCCCTGAACTCCGCCTCGCCCCCGTCGAGTCCGCCGACGACCTCGCCCACCGCGTCGAGCGCGAACAGCGCAGTGCGAACGTGCAGCGCGAGAGCGAACTGGAAAACTCCCTCGCGCCCTTCCGCGTCGGCTCCGTGCCGTATCTCAACGCCGTGCCGCTCACGCGCGGGTTGGAGAGCCAGATTGAGTTCATCCCCCCCTCGCAGCTCGCCGAGAAGCTTCGGCGCGGCGACCTCGATGCCGCACTCGTCAGCATCACGGAAGTGCTCTTCCACGACGGCTACGATGTGCTCGATGGCATCGCGGTCGCGTCACTGGGCGAAGTCTTCAGCGTCTTCCTCGCGCACCGGGTTCCGCTGGAGCAGGTGAAAGAGGTCTTCTGCGACACCGCGTCGCTCACGAGTGTGAACCTCCTGCGCGTGCTGCTCGCCGAGCGTGGCTTGAAGCCGGAGTTCAAGCCGCTGCCCGCCTATGCCGAAGCCGGCCAGCACGATGCGGTGCTGCTCATCGGCAATCCCGCCATCGAGTTCCGCCGCGCGCCGCACCCGCACGAGATTTGGGACTTGGGCACGGCGTGGTTCGAGCTGACCAAGCTGCCCTTCGTGTATGCCATCTGGGCCTTGCGTCGCCGCCCGGACAACGAGCGCCTCCGCCGCCAACTCCGCGAGGCCCGCGACTTCGGCCTCGACACGCTCGACCACATCATCAGCTCGCACCCGGACTACGACCTGAACTTCCGCCGCGACTACCTCGGCTGGCACATCCACTACCACCTCGGCGCGGACGAGAAGCGCGGTATCGCGAAGTTCATCGAGCTGCTTCGCAAGCATTCGCCCGAGCGAGTGTTCCCGCCCCGGTTCGTGGCGTAGCCTGCCGCGCGAACTTTGGACTTGGAGCACGGACGCCTTGGGCTAGAGTCACGCCCCGTCAGCAGAATTTCCAACGCGCCCCACGGCGCAGAACCTAAACATCATCCCGTTATGCCAGAGAAAATCGGATTCGTCGGAGTCGGTCGGATGGGCGCGAACATGGCGCGCCGGCTCAAGGAAGTGGGTTACCCCGTCACCGCCGTCTATGACATGCGCGCCGCCTCCGCGCAGTCGCTCGCGCAGGAGCTGGGCTGCGAGGCGTGCTCCACGCTCGCCCGCGTGACCGCGCTCGCGGATGTCATCATCACCGTCGTCACCGACGACCAGGCGATGCGGAACATCTACACCAACAAGCGCGACAACCTGCTCAAGGGCAAGGGTGCCGCGGCTGGCAAGGTCTTCATCAACTGCGCCACCATTTCGCCCAAGACGCACGTCGAGGTCGCCAAGCTCGCCAAACGGGCCAAGGCCGCGACGCTCGAAGCCTGCATGGCCTCCAGCATCAACCAGGCGCGCGCCGGCACGCTCTACCTCATGTGCGGCGGCGAGGAGGCGACCTTCAGCCAGGTGAAGGAACTGCTCGTGAAGCTCTCGGACGAAGGCAAGCTGCTCCGCTACATCGGCACCGCCGGCAAGGCCGCGCAGCTCAAGGCGCTGGTCAACATGGTGATGAACATCAACACCGCCGGCCTCGCCGAGGGCCTCGGCCTCGCGAACTCCCTTGGCCTCGACCTCAAGACGGTCATGGAAGTCTTCAGCCAGACCGGCGCGAACTCCCGGGTGCTCGTCACCGACGGCGAGGACATGGTGAACCGCGACCACTCGTGCTTCTTCAGTGCCTCCCACGCCGCGAAGGACAGCGGCATCGCCCTGCGCCTCGCGAAGGAACAGAAGCTCAACCTCCCGCTCGCCGACGCGACCTGGCGTCAATACACCAAGCTGACCAAGGTCGGCCTCGGTGAACTCGACAAATCCGGCATCGCGGAACTCACCTTCCCCGGTCGCGGGCCGAAGAAGAAGGGGAAGAAGTAATCCACTTCTGTTTCCAAGCGCCGCCTGCCATTCACTGGCCGGCGGCGTTTCTGTTTGAATCTGCGCTGTCTGGAAACACGACAGGCTCCAGCCGGCACACGAATGCACGGCCAGAGCCTGCCTTTCCCGCACACGCGGGAAATCAAATCAACAACGGGCCGGGGCGCGAAACGCGGGTAACAAAGGCACCCCGACCCGTGCCCGCCCACTCAGGCGGGCAAGAGTCAGTTATTGTTACCCGAATCGGTGGGATTGGTCACCGTCGTGTCACCCGGATTGGTCGGGTCGTCAATGAAGATGAGTTGGTCCCCGTCAATGACCATGTAGAACCGCCGCATTGCACCGATGGCGGCGGTGTCTTCGACCATGAACATCCCGTTGGTCAACACGAGGCTGTTGGTCACGGCCCGCCAACTGGCCTGCTTCCCCAGTCCCGGACTCGCGTAGAGAAAGAAGTTCGTCGCGTCGCTGGCCCGCAGGGCAAAACCATCCTGATCCCCGAAGATCAGCCGCACCCGGCCATCGCCGAGGCGCATGGGAGGTTGAAAGCGCTGCGGAACCATGACCTGTAGGAACGCGTTGGAACTGATGACTCCGCCGCCGTTGTTGGACACGCCCACGGCATAAATCCCCGCAAACGCCCGCGTGATGTTGCTCAACGTAAGCGTCCCGTTCGTCGCGTTGACCAGGGCAAGACCGTCCCTCATCCATTGATATGTCAAGGGCACGCCGCTGCTCGCAGCCACGCTCAAGGTTGCCGTGCTGCCCGCCACGACCCTGCGGTTGCTCGGATTCATGGTGATCAGTGGCGGCGGGGCCAGGACACTTACGACAGCCACCGAACTGTTCACGCTGCCGGCGGCATTGCTTACTGTGGCCTCGTAGTTGCCGGCTTGATCAGGCTGAACGCTGGTGAAAAACAGCAGCGCGCTCACTGCGTTCGTGAGCACGGCCCCATTTCGCCGCCATTGGTAGGTCAACGGCGCGGTCCCTGTCGCCCCCACGCCCAAGATCACTCGGGAACCCGCCACTGCCGTGACCCCTTGCGGCTGCTGTGTGATGGCCGGCGCAGTGACCGTGCTGCCGAAAATTCCCAACGCCACTTCGGCGGCGGTGGAGATTTGTGCATGCCCTTTCGTCGTTGGATGTATTGCATCCCAGAACAAGTAGTTCGCTCCCGGCCCGGTGAAGCTCTTGTCCGCCAGCGTTCCATCACTCAATGCGTCCACTGAAGTGACGGTGAAGCCAAACGTTCCCGGCGCGGCCATCACTTGGTTCACCCGCCCATACACATCCGCCACCTTGATGCTGCTGCCCGCCAATTGTCCCTGCAACGTGGTCAGCGCATTGGCCAGCGCGGTGTTGAATTGCACCGTCTTTTGTCCCGCGTAGGTTATCAGCGCTGGGGCCGTCTGCCGTGTGCCGGGCAACTGGCCCATGTCCGGCAGGTTCAGCACGAGGAAGCTTCTTCCGCCCTTGCCGTGTAGGCTGCTGATGGCCGACGTGATGTTGCCCACGGCAGAATTGATGATGCCGCTCCACACAAAATCATCCACCCCGATGCCCAGGTTGTTGATGAAGTCATTCCCGCCGGAAGAAATGGCGCACAATTGACCGCTGCCCGTGCCCACGCGGGCCACCTGCGCGGCCAAGTCGGATGTCTCCGTGCCGGACACCGCGTAGTTCAGGCTGGGGTCGAACGTCACGCCGATCTTCGGCGCGAGAATCTCCTCCCACAGGCTGCCGTTGCTGTAACGCCCGTTGAAATACTGCCCGGCCGGGGCCGGACTGTTGCCCGTGTCGCTGATGCTGTCCCCGAACACCATCATCCCGTTGAAGCTCACCGACAACACCGTCAGCGTGGCGGGGAAACTGGTCACGCTCCCGCCGGGACTGCTGATCACCACGTCGTAATTCCCCTTTGTGCTCGATGTGACGTTGTTCAAGGTCAGCGTTGCGTTCGTGGCCCCGGACACGGCGATGCCGTTCTTCCGCCATTGGAACGACAACGGGGCTGTTCCACCCACCACCACGCCGAAGGATGCCGAGGCTCCTGATCCCACCGTGCTGCCCACTGGCTGCACCAGCACATAGGGCGCAACCGGTGTCGCCCCGAGCGAAAACTCCGCCTGACCGGCAATGTTGATGATGGCCCCGTCAAACCCCGCCAGCCCGTTGAAGGCATGGATGCCCGTGGCCCCTGCGGGCGGCACCGCCGTGTAGGAATACACCGTGGGAGCGGAGGAGAAGAGTGGCCCCCACTTCAACTTGTTGAAGTTCAGGTCCAAAAAGCCGCCGTTGCTTATGTTCGTGGCCGTCCAGCCGGGCGGCAACTGCTCCTCCATCAGGAATACCCCCACGCTCGCGGCAGGCGTCACCGTGATGGTCATGTTCAGCGCGCCGTTGGTGGCCCCGGCCACCGGAGCCGTGGTGCGCACCGCCACCCCGAGCGGACTGGCCGCCGCGTCAGTCACAAAGGTTCCCGCGTAGTTGGTCGCGGTCATGCCCGCCGGCAGAGATGCGGGCTGCCAGGTTGTCGGCGGCGTGCCGACGACGATCCGGTAATACTCGCCCAACTTCCAGATGGCCCCGGCGGCGGTGACGAAGGTCTGGTCAATCGTCATGGGTGGCACATGCCAGGTCCGGGAGTTGCGCCACGCCGCCGCGTAGGCCGCCACCTCGAAGATGTTCAGGAACTGGTCGGTGGCCGGGCCGTTGTCCGCCGGATGCGCCGGATTGAGCGTAATGGAACTGTTCAGGTTCGCCGTCGTGGTGAAATCCTCGGCCAGCGCGCCCGTCAGGGTGATGCTGTTCGTCCAGCCCAGCGGCGGCACCAGCGTGTAGCGCAGGGTGCGCGGCATCGTCTCGAAGAACGGCCCCCACTTCACCGTGCCCAGCACGGGATCCCACACGCCGTTTTCCGAGATGTTCGTGGCCACCATCCTGACATTGCGCCCGGTCAGGTGATAACCTACCGGCAAACCCGCCGTGTTCACCGCATCCGGTGTCAGCTCGCTCACGAAAAGGGACGGAAGCTGCTCCGTGTAGGAGTGGTTCTGCGACGTGGCGCTGGGTCCGTATTGAACGTCCACGGCCATTGGCCTGCCGGGCCAGTAGCTACCCGCAACCGTGCGGAAACCATTCACGACCTGCACCGTGTAGCCGACGACGTTCGTGCCATAGGGGTTGCTTGCCCGGAGAGTGTAAGAGTAATTGCCGCTCGTCAGTTCACCCGCACTGACGGAAAGCACGGTGTTCGTGGCCCCGGCGATAGCCACGCCGTTACGGAGCCACTGGTAACTGATCGGCTGAGTGCCGGACGCGCTGCCACCCAAGGTGAAACCCGTTCGCCGTGCGACAAACGAAGAGGGTGTGTTCGTGAAAACAGGTGATGGAACAAAATTTACCGTAAGCTGGGCCACCGCGCTCGTGGCGCTGCTCACGGGGTTGCCTACCACGGCGTAATAGCCGCCGGCCTGCGCCGCTCCAATGTTGGTCACCGACAGCGTGGCATTGGTGGCCCCGACAATGACGGTGCCGTTGAAATACCACTGGTAGAAAAGCAGCAGCCCGCTGGCACCAACCGTGAAATTTGTCGCGCCAGGTGAGGTGACGGAAGCAGCAAGCGGCTGATTGGTGATGACCGTGGCATCCAGCGGCCTCAGCCGGTAGGAGATGGGCGTATAATTCGCCTCGCCGCCCTCGAACCAGCGCACGGAGTAGATGCCGCCGCTGGTCAGGGCGACCGGGATGGCGAGATTGGTGAGGTTCTGGGAACCGGGAATCAGCACGCCGTCTTTCAGCCACTCGAAGCGGGGAGAAATGCCCTCGATGGAAAGCAAATTGGCCGCGCCGACTGCGGTCAGGTTCAAGGTGGTGCCCGTGCGCACATACTCCGCCGCCGGACTGGCTTCAATCACCATCGGAGCAATCGCCACATATTGCTGCAGGCTCACGGACTCTGGCCCGCGCGTGACCGTGACTCGGTAGAGTCCGCTGTGAACATCGAACGCCGGACTGATGACGTAATTGGCCTGCGTGACCCCGGTGAGGAGCGTTCCATTCTTGGACCACTGATACGTCAATCCGGTGAAATCATCCGTGCTGATGAACAAGTTGATGGGGTCGCCTTGGAAGGTGATGCGGTTGGCGGACATGCGCGCGACCGGAAACGTGGCTTGCATGGCAACTGTGAAAGCATTTATGTTTCGTATGCAGTGGTTGCCGAGGTCAGCCACATATACATTCCCTGCACTGTCCACTGCTACGCCGTGGGGGGCACTAAACTTCGCAGCGTTGCCGATATCATCGGTGCTGCCCCGCTGGCCGGTGCTGCCAGCAAGTGTGCTGACTACTCCGGCGGACGACACCTTGCGAATAGTGTGACTTTCATTGTCCGCCACATAGACATTGCCCGCACTGTCCACCGCCACGCCGTAAGGATAGTTGAACCGCGCGGCGCTGCCAGACCCATCCGTGCTGCCCGTCTGGCCGGCACTGCCCGCCAAGGTGCTGACAATGCCACCTGGTGTGACCTTGCGAATAGTGGAATTGGAAGTATCCGCCACATAGACATTGCCAGCATTGTCTACCGCTACAGAAAAGGGATTTCGGAACCGTGCGGTGATTCCTCCGTCGGCGCTGCCCATCTGGCCGACACTACCCGCAAGCGTGCTGACTACTCCAGCAGACGTCACTTTGCGGATAGTTTGATTAGCGGAATCTGCCACATAGACATTGCCTGTGTTATCTACCGCCAAGCCGCGGGGATAATTGAACCGCGCGCCACTGCCGGGTCCGTCTGTCGAACCTGAATTCCCAGCTACGCCAGCAAGCGTGCTGACTACTCCTGCAGGCGTCACTTTGCGAATAGTGTGGTTAGCAGGTTCAGATACATAGATGTTGCCCATATTATCCACCGCTACGTCTTCGGGATAGTAAAACATTGCGGCATTGCCGACGCCGTTGATAAAACCAAACTGCCCTGCGCTCCCAGCAAATGTGCTGACCACACCAACGGACGTCACCTTGCGGAGCGTGTGGTTGTCGGTGTCAGCCACATATACGTTCCCCACTCCGTCCACCGCCACACCACGGGGGTTCTTGAAGCGCGCCCCGTTGCCGATCGCATCCGTGCTTCCAGAAGAACCCGCCAAGCCCGCCAACGTGCTGACTTGACGAAAAACGGCACTTCGCACTGCCGTGCCGTGTGAACTACACGGAGGAACGCCAACGATAAGCGCCGTGCGGCTAGTAACGGTGCCAAACACGTTGCTGCCGGTGACGGAATACTGGCCGTAACTGCCCTCACCTAATGTCACCACCAATTCGGTGTTCGTGGCTGCGGCCAAGGCTACGCCGTTGTTGAACCACTGGTAAACAGGGGCGGGGAAGGCATCCATGGCCGCGCGCAAGGTGGCCGGGCTGTTCGCGACAGATGTCTGCCCTTGAGGTTCCACCGTGACCACGGGCGCGTAACCGACCCACAGCACTGCGGAACTGCTCAACACGCTCCCGTAATCATTAGTCACCATCACGTCATATGTGCCGGACTGGTTGGTCTGCACGTTGTTAAGCGTGAGCGTGGCATTGGTCGCCCCGAACAAGGGGATGCCATTGAAGCGCCATTGATACGAGAGTGGCGGCGTGCCACTGGCCGTGATGCTTAAAGTGGCACTGCCGCCGACATTCACGCTCACGCCTTGAGGCTGGGCAGTGATGACAGGTGCTTGTCCCTGAGCGATGACGTTGCTCGGCCCAAGGCACAGGAGCATCAGGAACCAGACAGTGACGACCCGCCAACAGTTCCGCATGGCATTCATGGGTATTCTGTGGATTACACAGGCTGGGGAAGTCGCGGAAACACGCCGCGCAGCTTTTCCTGGAATTTGTTGGCGATTTTTCTGAAGCCGGCGGCGGAGGGATGAATTTCATCCTGCCATTCGGTCGGCAGGAGCGTGCCTCGGGCGTCCACTTTGATGACGTTGGCGTGGTTGGCCACCAAGCGGTCCAACATCCCGTTGAAGCCGTCCACGAGCAGCCGCACGAGCGGAGCATGCAGTTCCGTTTTGATCTTCTTCCCGTATTTGTCGGCCGCCAGATAGTCGAGCAGCCAAGGACCCGCCGTCAGCACGCCCTTGCCCGTGGGTTGCAGGTAGTCGTAGGTGTGAGCGAAGATGGGGACGCCGGTGAGATAGTCGTCCCGGAGGATGATCAGCTCCTCGTAGGCCGCCTCAATCTGCCGCAGTCGGCTGTCAAACCTCACCTGATGCAGGCAGTCATGCTCCGTCATGCCGTCCTGATAGGGCTTCAGCAACGAGAGCAGCCCGGGACCGACGATGTCATTCCCGCCCCCGGAAAAGAGGATGGCGTCGAAGCGCAATTCCCCCGTGCTGTCCCGCCGCCGCTCCTCCAGGAGCATCAGCAACTCGTCGAATTGCTTGCCGGACATCATGCCGCGGGCGTCATCGCCCGTGTCGGCAAAGTTCAGGAACGCCGCCTTGCCGTCGTTGATGTCCCGCAGTTCCTGAAGGACATTCGTGCGCAGCCATTTTGGGAACGAGAACCAGGAATCTCCCTCGACGAGGAAGCCCACCTTGCTGGGCGTCCTCCGTAGGGCATCGCAGTAGCGCGAAACCGGCGTGCCGGGGTCTTCAAACTTGGGCATGGGAACGGATTGGTGCTCGTTTGAGGGAAAAGGCCCGCTTTGTCAATCTTTTCGACGCTTGACCTCGATTTCGTTGAGGTCGCCGGGCGGCCTTAAACCCTTATGCGTGGTCATGACGTGTTTTCAATCGGTTATCGCACGCACTTTCACGTATTTCTTCCCAACGAAGCCAGGGATCCCTCCATACAAAGCCCCCATCTCTGTCACTTGGATCACGGTCATTTGATCAGGGTGACTCGCGGTCTGGTCCGAAAGCAATAAGTGGGCGGCCTTCCGGAACGCCTCTTCAAAAGAGTTGTCTGAATGTGCCATCACTTCCGCGCCTTCCGAGTTGCCTCGCGAAGGAGAGAAGAACGGGATGGGGATTTCACCACCCGCGAATCTGACTTTTCCAGTTTCGGCAAAATGTTCCACCCTTTGTTTGACGACGCTCTCACCTTGTTTGGTTTGGACGTCCTTGGCAAAAATGATTTGTGTCGCGTAATGCAAATCAGAAGCCCGAAAGAGGACGTAGGGCGAAGTGAGCATCTCCATGATTGGGCCGCTTGGCTTTGTTTCTCGCCAGGCGATAAACACTGTGCCCGCCATAAAACCACCGGTTGCCTGGGAAATAGAATTTATCGTGATTCCATAGCCACCGGTGTTGCGTTCCCCAAGCGCCACAGCAAAAACAAAGGCACCTTCCAGCCCCACGGCTTCTGCCGGCGGCTTGCCGTCAAAGAAATCAATCAGCGCCTGTTTGTTTGCAAGCGTGGCTGCTTTCTCGGAGATGGGACCGCCAGTTGATTTGCTGAGAATTATCTCGAATTTGATCTGTCTGGACAAGCTGAGGGTTGATGCATTCATGTTTAAGTCTGTCTGCTTGTGATTGTGGTTACGCTTTCAGGGAATTGTCACCGTCTTGACGGCGCTGTAGGTCACGCCAGCGGGGTTGGCGGACTTGACGCGGAGGTTCACGGTCTGGCCGCTGGTGAAGCCGCTCAGGGTCTGGCCCACGAGGTTCACGGGGACGGAGTGGTCGTAATCGGCGTCCACGCCCACGACCTGCCATTCGAGGCGGTTGCTGGTGGCTCCATCGCCGCCACCGGGCACGTAGGTGGTGGCGATGTCTCCGCCGGCTTGCGCGGTGGCGGTGTTGATTTCCAGGGCGGTGGGCGGGTTGCTGGGCGGCGTGTAGGTGGTGGGGACGGTGCTGCGGATCATGTCGCCCTCCGGGGTGCCTTCGAGGAAGACGTTGGTAGCGGCCTCATACCACGCGCGGCAGTCGGCGGAGAGCTGGTCTTTGAGCTGGATAAGCTTGGTGCCTTCGCCGCGCGTGCTGGCCTGGGTGTTGGTGAAGGTTTCCAGCAGCGTCTGGGCGGCGAGGCGCTGGGTTTTGAAAATGGCGAGGGTGACGCCGGTGAGGGGCACCCACGCGGCGTCCACCTCCTCCCAGGCGGATTCCCATTCAAGGGATTCTTGAATCTTCCCGCTGCGGCTGCCGGCCTCGACGCGGAGGTTGGCGAGGACTTCGAGCTTGGCCGGGGTGTTGCGGTATTTGTTCTTGGCGATGCTGAGGCAGCGCCGGGTGAGCGAGCGGAGCGCGTCGAGGGCGGCGTCCAAGTCACCGCGCTTGCCGAGGGTGTCGGCGTCGGCGTCCTCGACGGCCTCGATCTGGAGGATGAAGGCGGCGATGCCGGAGTCCCATTGCGCGAGGGTTTTCTCCTCCCAGACCCAGATGAGGACGATGGCGGCCTGCGCGGCACGGGTGGCTTGGGCGCGTTGGAGGCAGAAGTCGAGAGAGTCAGACATGGTGAGTCAGAGGGGTTGAGAGTTGAGGAGTTGAGGGTTGAGAGGGGTGGAATAGGAACCACTGATGAACACTGACCGGCACTGATGGGACAACGGGTTTGCTCCCTCGCCCTGCGACGCAGGAGCGGGGAGAGGGTTGGGGAGAGGGGCGGTTTGTCGCGAGCGCGCCTCCTCTCCCCGGCCCTCTCCTCCGCTCTGCGGAAGAGAGGGGGAAAGCTACAGGCAATGAGCGTGGGGATGGTAGGTCGGTGCTTCCAGCCCGACTTCTGATTAAAACGACTCCGCTCAAGCGGGGTTTTGAAGTTTGAGGGACGGGCGGGACGCGCCGTTCTATTTTGGAGGCGGGGTGCGTCTGGCTCCAGCACGCCGATAAGCTCTCCCTCACGATGGCGGCGCGGTGAGGACACCGCGCCCTACCCATTTTGGCTGTCTCCGCCGTGAGTTTGGTCAGCACCGGAGCCAGTTTGGTTGCCGCCGCGATGAGTTTGGTTGCTGCCGCAAGGACTTTGGGTGTTGCCGGAGGGGCAACTGACTTGGTTGCGGTCGCGGCGGGTTCAGTTGCGCTCGCAGCGATGGCAGGTGTGGTCACGGAGGGATGACTTAGGCGTGCGGTGGCAACCGGGGAAGGTGCGGCGATGACCGGCGCGAGCGAAGCGGCGGCACTGGCGAGGAGGCCGGTGAGCGGAACGATGCTCAGGCCCATCGGCAGCCCGATAGCCTTGGAAGCAGCCGCTTGCGCTGGTGCGCTCAAGGCTCCGCTGTGCCTCCGGCATCCATCCGTGGCGCTCATTGGCCAGAGACTTACACGCTCATGGCAAGATTTGGGTATCCGTCAGTTGACGGATGTGCGGAGGCGAGAGGGAAACCGAGACAGATTGATACCAGCTACCGGCGAATCTTGAAAAAGCTGAAAGCCTTGATTCAGTCACGCCCTCTCCCTCACCCCGGCCCTACCCATGAACCGCCCGATGAGAGAACCCAAAGATTCAGGAAAGACAAAGATGGGAACCCAAAGATTTGAGGCGGACAAAGATTCAGCATAGGAATCTTTGTCTTCCCTGAATCTTTGGGATCCGCTCTCCGGTTCAGGGGCTGAAATCGCGGCAGTTGGCGGGCCGTTGGTTCTCTCCCGCTGGGGGAGGGAGCCACGGCGGCCGCATGCAGCCGAGCCACATGCCATAGGACTTCGAGCGCGGGCTGACTTTCCCCCTCGCCCAGCGGGAGAGGGCCGGGGTGAGGGAGAACGGCCCCGAGATTCAACCACGTTCGTTTTACCGAACTCCTCCCGTAGTTGGTATCAGGAGCGCCGGTTTTTCTCTGATCGGGTGCGCTTCCGGGTGCTGTTCGCCACCCGCCGGGTCGGAGACCGGCGCTCCGGGGCAGGGTCAAACTGCGTCCGCGACCTACTTCACCGGAGCCGGTGCTTCCTCGAACACGGTGATTTTCAGGTCATCGAAATCCATGCTGCTGATGCTCCCGATCAGGCCGGGATAAAAAACCAGCTCTGCCGCTCCTGGTGGCACGGCAATCACGGTAGAAAGGGTGGTCCATTCGGGCGTTGTGGCCTGTCTTTTTATCGCTGTCAGCGCCGCCAACTCCTGGTTGTTCTTGTCGCGCATGGCATAGCCCACGCCCGCATAGCCGAAGCTGGCGGAGGGATGCTGCGCGAAGCGCGGCACCCGCAGGCGCAGGGATATTTCCAGCCGCTTCCAGCGCGGGTCCACAAACAGACGGCCTTCCAGATACACGTTCAGATTGGTTCTGCTGCCGTCACACTCCGCGCGCACAAAATGATTGGTTCCCTCCTGCCGGATGCGAATGGTTCCCCGCTCCCGGTTGACGGTTTCGAAAAAACTCTTCTTCCACCCCAGCGGGCAGCCGTCGGCGTCGAACCGCTCGAAGTTGTCGGAAAAGACGACGCGCTCAGTCGCAGCCGTGGTGATGGGGCGTTCATCAGTGCGGATTTCAGAAGAAGCCTGGGTGCGTCGGCTGCCCCCGAACCAGAAGAAAGCCCCCGCCATGAAGAGCGCGGCGGCGGCGGCGGCAGCCACCACATAAGGCGTCCGGCTGCCATCAGTTTTCAGTTTCGCCAGTCCCAGCCTTCCGGCCACTTCGAGGACGCTCTGCGGGCGCCGGGCCGGGTTTTTTTCCAGGCACGCGAGGATGGTCTGCTCGACGTGCGGCGGGATTTCATTTTTCGCGCCGAGGTCGGCCAAGCGCTGGCGCAGGGGCGGTGCGGGCTTGTGCAGCACCTGCTGGTAAATCTCGCCGGTGTAAAAGGGCGGCGTGCCCGTGAGCAGTTCGTAGAGCGTCGCGCCCAAGGCATAAATGTCGTCGGTGGCCCGCGGCGTTTCGCCCTTCATCTGCTGCGGACTCATGTAGGCGACCGTCCCGCTGGTGGCGGTGGTGCCGGTGGTGCGGACCACCGTGTCGCTCACCAAGGCGGCAATGCCGAAGTCCGCCAGCTTCAGGCGGCCCTGTGCGTCCACCATGAGATTGGCGGGTTTGAGGTCGCGATGGATGACCTTTTCGCCGTGGGCGTAGGTGAGCGCCTCACCAAGCTGGCGCACGATGGGGACGAGGGCGTCCCAGGTGAAAACTTCCCCCGGCTGGCCGCAGCGCAGGGCGCTGAGATTCGCCCCGTCCACATACTCCATGGTGATGAAGGCTCCGCCGCCGTCATCCTCGTGCAGGTCGTGCAGGCGGACGATGTTTGGGTGGCTGAGTTTCTGGCTGCGGGAGGTTTCCCGGCGCAGGGAGGCCAGCGCGGCGGGATCCATGCGCACCTGGTCGGGCAGAATTTTTATGGCGACCAGCGTTTCCAGTCGCTCGTCCCGCGCCAGCCAGACGACGCCCATGCCGCCCTTGCCAAGCAGGCGCTGAAAGAGATAACGGCCCTGCGCAAACTTGGGAATGGCCGGACCGGACGGAACGGTTTCGTCCGATTGAGCTTTGCCGGCATCTCCGTTCTGGCTCATGGGTTCATTGAAGGCATCGCTGGCACGGAATCTTTTTCACGCCTTGCAGGATGAGGCAAGCCGTTTATCCTCGGCGCGTGAAGGCATGGTTGGAATCACAACAAGGCAGGCGCATCCCGGTCGAGGACACCTGCACCATTGGCCGGCTGGCGGAAAACAACGTGGTGCTGGACGACGCGAAGGTTTCCCGTCGTCATGCCCTGGTGCATGTGCATGGCGGGTCGGGGTGCTGGCTGGTGGACTTCGGCAGCCGCAATGGAGTATTCGTCAACGGGCGGCGCGTGCTGGAGCCGGTGTTGTTGAAGAGCGGGGACCGGGTCACGGTCGGGGACCATGAACTGGGCTTTCATCAAGCCGGTGACGTTTCCGCACGGCAGACCCGGAGCGGCGCCCGCCATGCGGATTCCACTGAGCGGGTCGGTGAAAACTATGCCGAAACCGGAGCCGGCATCATCATCCTCAACCCCAAGCTGGAAGTGACGTATGCGACGGACCATGCGCGCCGGTGGATGGACGCCTATTTCCCTGAGAAAGGCTCCACCCGTGATGTCCTGCCACCGACTGTTGCGAAGTGGCTGCGCGAGGAGTTGACCGCCCGGCACCCCGCTGGACGACAAACCCCGCTGACACTGACCGGAAAGGGCAGGCGTCTGGTCATCCGCCTGGCCGAGAAGAACGCGGAACAGGTCGTGCTCGTGTTCGCGGAGGAAGTGCCGGCCTATTCGCCCGAACGGCTGACGAAGCTCGGGCTGACGGAGCGCGAAAGCGAAGTGCTCCACTGGATCATCCAAGGCAAGAGCAACCCGGAAGTGGCCATCATTCTCGGCCTGAGTCCGCGCACCGTGGGCAGCCATGTTGAGCACATCCTCACCAAGCTTGGCGTGGAAAGCCGTGCCGCCGCCGTCTTCACCGCCGTGGAAAAACTGGGGTGACGCAGGGGTGCGGCTTCATCATCCGCCGCTTCACTTTGCCACAACGGCTTCCAGCTTCTCGATGCGGACGGCGGTGATCTTGTATTCCGGCGTCTTGGTGTAGCGGTCGCGGTGCGAGGTAGTGATCTGGTTCAGGAACACGCGCGTGGAGTGGAACGTCGTGTAAACTTCGCCGTCCTTCACCCGGTCACTGATTCGCACCGGAAGGTCGGCGGTGCCTTGCTCGCTCCGCAGCCGGACGGACTCGCCGTCGGTGAGGCCGAGCTTGGCGGCGTCGGCCGGCGAAAGCTGCAGGTAGTCGGTGGAGTGGATGCCGTCGTTGGGCGTGCGCGCGGTCTGCGTGGCGGCGTTGTATTGGTAGAGGTTGCGGCCGGTGGTGAGAAGGAAGGGGAAGTCCTTCGTCGTCAGCTTCGGCGGCGCGACGTATTCGATGCGACGCAGCGCGGTGGTCTTGCCGTGCGTGAAATGGTCCGTGTGCAGCGTGCCGGTGCCGGGGTCGTTCTCGTCGAGGCACGGCCACTGAAGGCCGCCGAGTTTGTCCATGCGCGCGTAGCTGATGCCAGCGGCCTCGGGCCAGAGCGAGCGGACTTCATTCCAGATTTCCTCGGCGCTCTTCCACGCGAAGTGCTCGCCCTTGCCCATGAGTTTGGCGATTTCGCAGACGATCTCCCAATCCGAGCGCGCGTCGCCCTGCGGCGGCACGGCTTGGCGCACGCGCTGGATGCGGCGCTCGCCGTTCATGAAGGTGCCGTCCTTCTCAAACGACGACGCGGCGGGCAGGAACACGTCGCCGAATTCCTTTGCCGTCTCGTTGAGGAAAATGTCCTGCACGATGACGAGGTCGAGCTTCTCCATCGCCCGGCGCGTGTAGTGCATGTTCGGGTTCGTCATCACGATGTCGTAGCCGATGGACCACAGCACCTTGAGCTTGCCGGCGTCGGCGGCATCCACCATCTCCATCATGTTGATGCCGGGATTGGTCGGAAGCGGCACTTGCCACGCCTGCTCGAAGCGTTCGCGGTGTTCGGTGAGCGGCACGTAGCCGGCGAGCAGCTTCGGCTCGCTGCCCATGTGCGGCGCGCCCTGCACGTTGTTCTGGCCGCGCAACGGATTGATGCCGCAGCCGGGCTTGCCGATGTTGCCCGTGAGCAGCGCAAGGTTGACCAGCGCCATGATGCCCTCGGTGCCCTGGATGTGCTCGGTCATGCCGAGGCCGTGGACGGACAGCGACGGTTTGTTGGTCGCGTAAAGCCGCGCAGCCTCGCGGATCTTCGCCGCCGGCACGCCGGTGATGTTCTCCACTTTCTCCGGCGCGAACTGCTTTACGAATTCGCAATACTCGTTGAACTCCGTCAGGCGCGTGCGGACAAACTCCTCGTCCACCAGTCCTTCCTCGACGATGACCGCGCCCATCGAGTTGAAGAGCACGACATTCGTGCCGGCGTGCAATTGAAGGTGCAACGTGGCGAACTCGTTCAGCTCGATCTCGCGCGGATCCACGACAATGAGCTTCGCGCCGTGCCGCGCGGCCTGCTTGACGCGCGCCCCGGTGACGGGATGGCCCTCGGTCGGATTGACGCCGGCGACGAGAATGGTTTTCGCGAGCGCGATGTCGTCGAGCGAGTTGGTCGCCGCGCCGGTGCCGAGCGTCATCTTCATCGCGGCGGCGGTGGGCGAATGGCAGACGCGCGCGCAGCAATCAATGTTGTTTGTGCCGAGCACGACGCGGGCGAATTTCTGCGCGACGTAGTTCTCCTCATTCGTCCCGCGCGCCGAACTCAGCACCCCGATGCTGTCGGGGCCGTGCTTCGCGGCGGCCTCGCGCAGCTTGTCGGCGATGAAGCGATTCACTTCATCCCACGTGACCTTTTGCCACTCGCCATTGCGCCGAATCATCGGCGAGAGCGGGCGGTCCTTGGCGGTGATGTAATCGAAGGCGTAGCGGCCCTTCACGCAGGTGTGGCCGTGATTGCTTGGGCCTTCCATCGAGGGACGGATGGTGGTGATTTGGCCGTTGCGCGTGCCGACGTTCACTTCGCAGCCGGTGCCGCAGTAGGAGCAGATGGTTTTCGTCCAGTCGGTCGGCACGCCGCGCTTGAGGATGCTGATGTCTTCGAGCGCGCCGGACGGGCAGGTGTCCACGCACGCGCCGCAGCTCACGCAGCCGCCGTCCTGCAACGTCACGCCGCGCACCGGCCCGATGCGCGTCTGGTCGCCGCGGTTCCACGCCTTCCACACGAACTGCCCCTGCACCTCCTCGCAGATGCGCACGCAGCGGTAGCACGTCACGCACTGCGTCATGTCCACGTTGATGTAGGGATGCGTGGTGTCCTCCATGAAGGGCACAGCGGGCTGCGGCGCGTTGCGCGAACCGCGCGCCTTCACGTCGTATTCGCGGAGATAGCGGTGAAATTGTTTGTCGGGAAACTGGGCGACGGCTTCAGCGGGATAATCCTTCGCGAGCAAATTGAGCAACGTCTTGCGCACGCCCTGGACCTCGGGCGAGTGCGTGAGAATTTCCATGCCGGCGCGAAGCTGCGTGTTGCACGCGGTGACGAGGCCGTTCACGCCCTTCACTTCAACCGTGCAGAGCCGGCACGAGCCGTAGGGCTCGATGCGGTCGTCGTGGCAGAGCGTCGGCACCTCGACGGCGAGCTGCTTGAGCGCCTGGTTGATCGTGAGGCCGTCGGCGAACGAGTGCGACTGGCCGTTGATGGTTACTTGAAGCATGGCTCAACCTCCGTTGGATAATATTGATGGAACGTCATTCGCGCTTTAAGCTGAGGATTGTCTGCGCAAACACGGCCGCTACTGCTTCCAGTGAGTTGCTTTCAACGATGAGCTTCTTGACAGCGCTTGGATTTGACTGAATTGCGTCCAACACCACTTTTGGTGGCAGGTCTGGATGTTGTTTTCGGATTATCTGCATGACCTGCGCCAGCTTTTCAATTTCTTGCGGCAATCTCAGATCAGAAAGAGTCACAGCCAAAACCTCAACACCCCAACGCGAGGTGGCAGAATTCAGTCGATCCTTGATACCTGTGGCGACAGCCTCAGAATGCAATACGAATTCAAGCGCGGAACGCTTTGAGAATTCTATCCTCGCAGCGTCAGAGGAATAATCCGCGATGCTTGAATCGATGTTATCGATTTCTGATCGTGCATACGGATCACGGATTCGTTGCTGAAGACGCAACTTGTATCGCAGAGGCACATTGTCGAGAGAAAGGGTTTCTGATGCTGGGCAATCGTGGGTTTGCTCTCGGCAGTCGAAGAGCAGAAGCTCGCACCCTGCGGGGATGATGTATTCCCCTTCACCTATTATCTGATCCGCGCTGCGTTTGCCAAAGGCCACAAAAATTGCTTTGTGACCGACTGGCACTGTGTGCTCGCGAGGCGCGGTATTGAAAATCCAGAAAAGCGCCCAAGCGCCCGCCACAATCATCAACCCGATGATCCACATTTCGGCCTGCGTGAGACCCGTAAACTTGAACTCCTTTGAAATAAGCCCAGCCGCACAGAGAATCTCACCAAGGATGCCGAGGATAATCAACGGTGCGAAAGCCACAGAAAAAGTGTTCCAATACCCTAGTTTCCACCGGTCTTGCCAAGTGGTAATTCTCGTGGGCTTCATAAACACATAAGTCCAGGAGTCTAGCTATCCGTTAATCGTTACTTGAAGCATGGCTCAACCTCGGAAGGGTAGTAGCGAAGGATGGATTCCGCAAAGCGCGCGAGGCCGGTGCCGTGGCCACAAAGGCTGGCTAGCTTGAGCGCGACGACCAGCTCGCGGCATTCCTGCAAGTCGGCCTTCGTCGCGTCGCCGCCGAGGGCATTGGCAAAAATCTCCTCGACGCGCCCGCTGCCGCTGCGGCACGGCGTGCATTTGCCGCACGACTCGTAAGCGCCGAAGGAGAAGACGTGCGCCATCAAGTCAGGAATGGACGTGTGCTCATCGAACGCCACCACGCCGCCGTGCCCCACGCCCGCGCCGATGGCGGCGAGTTCCTCGAAGCCGAGCGGAGTGTCAATGAGGTGCGGCGGAATGATGCCGATGATCGGGCCGCCAATGAGCACGGCCTTGAGCTTGCCGCCGTGGCGCAGGCCGCCGCCGATCTCCTCGACGATGTGCCGCACCGTGACACCGAACTCGACCTCGTAAAGGCCGGGGCGGTTGAAGAGCGAGTTGAGCGAGAGCGCCTTGGTGCCCCGGCTCTTGTTGAAGCCCAGCGCCGCATACGTGTCGCCGCCGTGCGTGACGATCCACGGCACGTTGACGAGCGTCTCGACGTTGTTGAGCAGGGTCGGCTTGTCGAACAGCCCGCGCTCGGTCGGATACGGCGGACGCGCCATGACTTCGGGGCGCTTGCCTTCGATGGAGCGGAGCAACGAAGTCTCCTCGCCGCAAACGTAGCTGCCGTGGCCGGTGTAAACCTCCAGTTCGAACGCGAAGTCCGTGCCGCCGACCTTCGGCCCCAGCCAGCCCGCCGAGCGCGCCTCGGCGATGGCGTCGCGCAGCACCTGGTTCGCGAGCGGGTATTCGAGGCGGCAGTAGATGTAACCCTTGCTCGCGCCGACCGCGTAGCCCGCGAGAACCATCCCCTCGATGAGCGCGTGCGGATCGTCCTCCATCAGGTAGCGGTCTCTGTAAGCGCCCGCGTCGCCCTCGTCAGCATTGGCGACGACGTATTTCACGCCGGCCGGCTGCGAGGCGACCGCGCGCCACTTGCGTCCCGCCGGGAAACCCGCGCCGCCGCGTCCGCGCAGGCCGGAGGCTTCGACGGCAGTGAGCACCTGCTCCGGTGCGCCTGCGAGCGCCTTCCGCAGCGCCGCGTAGCCACCGAGCTTTTCATACGCCGCGAGCGTTCGCGCGCCACCCGCCGCGATGCGCCCGAGCACGATGCCGTGCTTGGAGAAGACTTTCACCGGAGGGCGTGGGTGCGTCTGCCCTTTCGCCGGCGCGGCGAAACATTCCCCGAGGCAATACACACGCGGGTTCTGCGCGTTCGCCTCCGCCCACAGCGACGGATTGAAGTGCCGGGCCGCGAAGCACGCCGTGCCCTGGCAGGCCTTGCCCGTGTGCTCGCCGTGCGGCAGGTGATAGAACGACTCGACGTCCGGCGCGAGCGCGTGTGGAGTGCTGGCCAAGTTGACGCGGGAAATTGTGGAAGTCGCGTGCATGCTGTCAGCGAGTGAACTACCGGTTCGGCGTTACTTGTCGTCCGGGTTGATGAACTTGAAGGTGAAGGCCGCCGCCGCGCCGCCCGCGAAGTCGGCGACGAGGTGAATCCAGACTTTCGAGGAGTCAATGAGGCCCATCACCGTCGCGCCGACGGCCACCGCCGGGTTGAACGCGCCGCCGGAGATGCCGCCGACCGCGAACGCGCCGGTCATCACCGTCATGCCGATGGCGAGGCCGTAGAAGGAATTGCCGGAAGTGCCCTTGGCCGTGGCGACGTTCAGCACGACGTAGGCGAGGGCGAAGGTGAAAAGGAACTCCGCGAGGAACGCCGGGCCGACCTCGGGGTTCACCGCCTTGATGGCCGTCTTGAGGCCGGTGAGCGCGCCGGCGGTCAGGAACTTCACCGCCATCGCCGCCGCCACCGCCGCCGCGACTTGCGAGATCATGTAGGGTGCCACGTCCTTCGTGTCGCACTTGCCGCGCAGCCAGACGGCGAGCGTGACCGCCGGATTGTAATGCGCGCCGGAGACGTGGCCGCCCGCGAAGATCATCACCATGAGCGCCGCGCCGATGGCGAGCGGCGGGAGGGAAGCGCCGCCGATGACGGAGCAGCCAATGGTGAGCACGAGGAAGAACGTGCCGATGAATTCTGTCAGGTATTTGTTCATGGGTTGGTGGAGGCTGGGTTGACTTGCAGAGATTGAAATGCAGACGCGCTAGACATTCAAGTCCATGTCCGTCACCGCGCCTTCGCTGGCGGACTTCACGGTGGCGGCATACTTCGCGAGGATGCCGCGCGTGTAACGCGGAGCGGGGCGCTTCCAGAGGCGGAGGCGCTTGTCGAGTTCGCCCTTGGTGATGCCGAGCGTGATCTCGCGCTTCTCGGCGTCAAAGAGGATCGGATCGCCATTCTTGACGACGGCGAGCGGGCCGCCCTCGTAGGCTTCCGGCGTGACGTGGCCGACCACGAAGCCGTGTGAGCCACCGCTGAACCGGCCGTCGGTGATGAGCGCCACGTCCTTGCCGAGGCCCTTGCCCATGATGGCGCTGGTGGGCGAGAGCATCTCCCTCATGCCGGGACCGCCGCGCGGCCCTTCGTAGCGGATGACGATGACGTGGCCTTGCTTCACGCGGCCATCAAGAATCGCCGCGAGCGCCTTCTCCTCGCTGTCGAAGCAGATGGCCTTGCCGTTGAACTGAAGGCCTTCCTTGCCGGAGATTTTGCCGACTGCACCAGCGGGACAAAGGTTGCCACGGAAGACGACGAGGTGGCTGTTCGGCTTGATGGGATTGTCGAAGCCGCGCACCACGTCCTGACCGGCGGGATACTTCGGCGCGTTCTTCAAGTTCTGCGCAAGCGTCTTGCCAGTGACGGTCATGCAGTCGCCGTGCATGAGGCCGGCGTCGAGCAGCATCTTCATCAGCGGGACGGTGCCGCCGATCTCGACGAGCTTGGCCATCACGTATTTGCCAGAGGGCTTGAGGTCGGCGAGCACGGGCACGCGTTTGCCGATGCGGGTGAAGTCGTCAATAGTCAGCTTCACGTTCGCCGCGCTCGCCATCGCAAGCAGGTGAAGGACCGCGTTGGTCGAGCCGCCGAGGGCGATGACGAGCGTGATGGCGTTCTCGAACGCCTGCTTGGTCATGATGTCGCGCGGACGGATGCCGCGTTTGATGAGGTTCAAGACGGCTTTGCCAGCCTGCTCGCAGTCACGGGTCTTGTCGTTGGAGACGGCGGCCTGCGCGCTGGAGTTGGGCAGGCTCATGCCGAGCGCTTCGATGGCCGAGGCCATCGTGTTCGCCGTATACATGCCGCCGCAGGAGCCGGCACCGGGGATGGCAACTTCTTCGAGGTCGGCCAAGTCCTGGTCGCTCATCCTGCCCGCCGAGTGCAGGCCGACAGCCTCGAAGCAAGAGACCACGTCCACCGGCTTCCCGTGGTAGTCGCCCGGCAGAATCGTGCCACCATAGACGAAGACCGCCGGGCGGTTCAGCCGTGCCATGGCGATGAGGCAGCCGGGCATGTTCTTGTCGCAGCCGCCCACGGCCACGAGGCCGTCCATGCCTTCGCAGCCCACGACCGTCTCGATGGAGTCGGCGATGACCTCGCGCGACACGAGCGAATACTTCATGCCCTCGCTGCCCATCGAGATGCCGTCGCTGACGGTGATGGTGTTGAAGACGACCGCCTTGCCGCCGGCCTCGTTGACGCCCATCGCGACGCTGACGGCGAGCTGGTCAATGTGGATGTTGCACGGCGTGACCTGGCTCCAGGTGGAACAGACAGCGACCTGCGACTTGCGAAAATCTTCACGCTTGAAGCCGACGGCGTGGAGCATCGCGCGGCTGGCGGCGCGCTCGGCACCGTCCACCACGATGGAGGACCACTGGCGGGCGAGGGATGGGGATTGGGCGGCGGCTGGCTTTTTCATTCGTGCGGCGGAGCTTTCCTGAAATCACCGGGTCAGGCAAGCGCGGGTGGAGCAGCCTTGAACTTGGCCGCCGCAACCGCCATAAACGCACCCATGTCCGCGCCCAAGTCCCTTTCAAGCTGCCTTGCCCTGCTTGGCGCACTGCTGGCCAACGTCACCGCGCAGGAGGAGCTACGGCCAATTCCCGCCGCTGACAAGGTGCTGCTCGCCCCGTGGAGTCCCGAGGAGACCGTCCTCTACGCGGGTGCGACGGTCCATACGGTCTCGGGCGAAACGCTCTCGCCGGGCTTCCTGCTCGCGAAGGGCGCGAAAATTCTGTCGGTCTCGAAGACCGTGCCCGCCACGAAGCCCGACCGCACGGTGGACTTGAAAGGGCTTCACCTCTTCCCCGGCCTCATCCTGCCGACCAGTTCGCTCGGCCTCACGGAGATTTCCGCAGTGCGCGCCACGCAGGACACGACGGAGACCGGCACCTTCACGCCGGATGTGCGCGCGTGGCTGTCCGTCAACCCGGACTCGGAACTCATCCCGGTCGCGCGGGCCAACGGCATCACGCACGCGCTGGTGCTGCCGCTCGGCGGGATGGTGAGCGGCCAGTCCGGCGTGATCTCGCTCGCCGGCTGGACGATGGAGGAGATGACCGTCAAGGCCCCCGTTGCGCTGCACGTTTTCTGGCCCGCGATGAGCCTGAACGTCACGCCCAAGGAACTTGCGCGCGGCTCGAAGGCGAAATCTCCCGAGGACCAGGCCAAGGAGCGCAACAAGCGCCTCAAGAACCTCGACGACTTCTTCGCCGAGGCGCACGCCTACGCGAACGCGCGCGGCGTCACTCCCAAGGACGGCAAGCCCGCCGCGAAAGTCCCCGCGTGGGAGGCGATGCTGCCCGTCGTGCGCGGCGAGTTGCCGCTCATCATCCACGCCGACGACGCACGTCAGATCAAGGCCGCGCTCGTGTGGGCCGGCCAGCGCAAATACAAAATCGCCATCGCCGGGGGCCGCGACGCCTGGCGCGTGGCGGACGAACTGGCCAGGGCCAAAGTCCCCGTCGTCTTTGAATCCACCTTCGACCAGCCCGCGCGCGACACGGACAGCTACGACGCGCACTTCAAAGCGGCGGCGACGATGCAGAAGGCCGGGGTGAAGGTGCTCTTCAGCCAGGGGCCGGGGTCCAGCGCGGCGGCCTTTGCCCGCAATGTTCCCTACTTGGCCGCGCAGTCGGTTGCCTTTGGCCTGCCGGAGTCCGAGGCGCTCAAGGGCCTCACGCTCTACCCCGCGCAAGTCCTCGGTCTCGCCGACCGGCTCGGCTCGCTGGAAGCCGGCAAGGAAGCCACCTTCTTCGCCAGCGCCGGCAACATCCTCGACCTGCGCAGCAACGTGAAACGGATGTGGATTGCCGGCCACGAAGCGCCCCTCGACAGCCGCCACACGAGGCTCCACGAGAAATACAAGGGCCGGCCCGCCGCCAAGTAGCCCCGGAGCGCAGGTGTCCAACCTGCGCGAAGATGCCAGCCAAGAATTCGCCGGTTGGACACCGGCGCTCCACCAACTCACGCCGGCTGTTTCGGCCCCGCCACCAGCAGCAGGCGCGTCTGCTCGGGGCGCGCGGGCGCGGCCGGCTGCCAGTCCATTGCGTCATCCACCGCCTTGCGCATCTGGTCGAACCACCAGTGCGCGCTGGGCAGGCGGCGCTGGCGGCGGTGCGCGCGGCGGAAGGCGGGGGTTGCGCTGGCCAGGGTCAGTTCCATTTGGTGCTTCATAGTTCGTCTTTCTTTTGCACGAACCTACGCGGGCGGGTCGGACATAGGCTGTCCGAGCTGGAAGAATTGTTGGCCGGCTGGCGGATGCCAGTCTGGCGGGAGTTTTGCCTTTCCGGGCCAGGCGGAGCGCAGCACAGTGCCGCGCCTCGATGTTGCTAGCCTTCCACAAGCCCTACGGTGTGCTCTCGCAGTTCACGCCGGAACCCGGTTCAAAATTCCGCACGCTGGCGGACTTTGGCTTCCCGAAGGCGGTCTATCCGATTGGCCGGCTGGATGCCGACTCGGAGGGCCTGCTGTTGCTCAGTGACGAGGCGGAGTTGAACCAGCGGCTGCTCCACCCGCGCCACGCGCACGAGCGGGAGTATTGGGTGCAGGTGGAACGAATTCCCGCCGATGAGTCGCTGCGCAAGCTGGAGCGGGGGCTGGTCATCCAGGGGCACCGCACCCTGCCCTGTCGCGCGCGGCGGCTCGACCCGCAGCCGCAGATGCCGCCGCGCGACCCGCCCATCCGCGTGCGCAAAAGCGTGCCGGACTGCTGGCTGGCGCTGGAACTCGTCGAGGGCAGGAACCGCCAGGTCCGCCACATGACGGCGGCCGTCGGGCATCCGACGCTGCGGCTGGTGCGGGTGCGGATTGGCGAGTTCCGGCTGGGTGAAATGAAAGCGGGGAGCTGGCAAGAGCTTTCCGTGGCGGAGCGGAAGCTGGTGCTGAGTTGAACCTGCGCTTCAGGCGGTGCTTGCCGGACGGTGGGTTTGTCTCTTTAATCCGCCGCGTGTCCACGACATCTCGCACCATGAAACGCCTCGCCTTCCTCAAGTTCACCGCCGCCGTTTGCCTCGCCGCCGCCACCACGCAAGCCGCTGACGCCTGGAAGCCGGACGCCGGCTTCACCAGCCTTTACAACGGCAAGGACCTCACCGGCTGGGGCTACCGCGACAAGGATTTCAAGCCCGCCGAGACCTTCAACGGCAAGACCAGCGCCAGCGACGAGCGCTACACGGCGAAGGGCCAGTCGCTCACCGTCAATCCGTTCACCGAAGGCAAAGGCCCGCGCCTCCGCCAGCTCTACACCACGAAGGAGTTCCCGAAGGACTTCATCCTCAAGCTGGAGTTCCGCGCCGCCGTGAACGCGGACAGCGGCATTTTCCTGCGCAAACCCCAGCTCCAGTGCCGCGACTATCTCGTGGCCGGGCCTTACAAGGACTTGAAGAAATACAGGGCGCAGGACTGGAACGTCATCGAGGTCGTCGTGAAGGACGGCAAGGCCCGCTGCACCTGCAACGGCGAAGTGCTGGCCGAGGCGCTCCAACTCCCCGCCACCGGCCCCATCGGTCTGGAAGCCGACCGTGGCACGATGGAGTATCGGCGGATACAGATTAAAGAACTGCCGTGAGCCGGTTGGACAAGCAACTCGAACGGCTCCGTGACGCACGTCACGACGCCAACTGGGGTTTTGATGAATTGTGCGGTTTGCTCCAGAAACTCGGATTTGAAATGCGCGTGAATGGGAGCCATCATTTCTTCCGTCGGCCCGGCGTGCCGGGCGTGGTGAACCTGCAACCCAGAGGTCGGCAGGCGAAGCCCTACCAGGTGCGGCAGGCGCGCACGGTCTTGCAAGAACTCGGACTGCTATGAACAACCGCTACGAAGTCGTCGTGTATTGGAGCACAGCGGATGACTGCTTTCTCGCCGAGGTTCCCGAACTGCCGCACCTCATTACCGATGGCCCATCTCGGGTGGAGGCCTTGCGGAACGCGGAGGTGATGATTGATGCCTATCTTGAGACTGCCCGGACGGAGAGTTGGGCTGTGCCAGAGCCAAAGGGACGGCTGGCTTTTGCTTGAGTGATTTGGAGCAGGATTAGGACTACGAGTAAGAGCAGGAGGGGACGCCGCGACTGCTACTCCTGCTTCTCCGCTTTTTCTTCCCCTTTGACGCACCCCCGCCCTTCCCGTAGCGTCGCCCCCTGTTTCGATCATGCTTGGAACCATCTTTAAGAAAATCTTCGGCTCGAAGAATGAGCGCGAGCTGAAACGCCTGTGGCCGCTCGTGAAGCAAATCAACGAGCTGGAGGCCGCGCTTCAGTCGCAGCCGGAGCAAGTCCTGCGCGACAAGACCGCCGCGTGGAAGACGAAGCTTTCCACCATCCAGGACGACGCCGAACTGGCGCGCGAACTGGAGGCCATCCTGCCCGAGGCCTTCGCCGCCGTGAAGAACGCCTGCCGCCGCATGTGCGGCTCGGACGTCATCGTGCGCGAGCATCCGCTGCGCTGGGAGATGGTGCCGTTCGACGTGCAGCTCATCGGCGGCATGGCCCTGCACAAGGGGATGATCTCCGAAATGGCCACCGGCGAGGGCAAGACGCTCGTCGCCACGCTGCCGACCTACCTCAACGCCCTCACCGGGCGCGGCGTCCACGTCGTCACGGTCAACGACTACCTCGCCGCCCGCGACAGCGAGTGGATGGGCGCGGTCTATAAGTTCCTCGGCCTCACGGTCGGCTGCATCCTGCATGACCAGCCGCCCGCCGTCCGCCGTGCGCAATACGCCTGCGACATCACCTACGGCACCAACGCCGAGTTCGGCTTCGACTACCTGCGCGACAACGGCATGGCCACCACCGCCGCCGACCAGGTCCAGCGCGGGCATTACTTCGCCATCGTGGACGAGGTGGACAGCATCCTGATTGATGAGGCGCGCACGCCGCTCATCATCAGCGGCCCGGCGGTCGTGGCGCGGGATTGCCAGGTTTATCTGCAATACAAGCCGAGCATCGAAGGCCTGGTCCGCGCGCAGCACCAGCTTTGCGAACGCTACCTGCGCGAGGCGGAGGAGCACTTGAAGAAACTCCATCCCGCCGACGGTTCGCAGCCGCAGGGCGCCGAGGCGCTGGAGAAGGAAGCCGGCCTGCTGCTCTACCGCGTGAAGCTCGGCCAGCCGCGCTCGCCCGGCCTCGCCCGCCTGCTCGAAGAGCCGGAGAACATCAAGCTGATGAACAAGGCCGAGCTGGACCTCCATCTCGACCAGTCGAAGAAGGACCTCTACGCGCAGAAGGAGGAGCTGTTCTTCGCGATGGAGGAGAAGAGCCACGAGGCCGACCTCACCGAGAAGGGCCGCAAGCATCTTTCCCCGAACGACCCGGACGCCTTCATGCTGCCGGATCTCATCACGCAGTTTCACGAGATTGACAGCGGCGCGGAGGCGGACGCCCACAAGCGCCTCGCCGCCAAGCAAAAGGTCCAGGCGGATTTCGAGGCGAAGGCGGAGAAAATCCACGTCATCTCCCAGCTCCTCAAGGCCTACTGCCTTTACGAGAAGGACGTGCAATACGTCGTGCAGGAAAACAAGGTCATCATCGTGGACGAGAACACCGGCCGTCTCATGACCGGCCGCCGGTGGAGCGACGGCCTGCACCAGGCGGTCGAGGCGAAGGAAAACGCCATCATCGAGGAGGAGACCCAGACCTACGCCACCATCACGATTCAGAATTACTTCCGCCTCTACCACAAGCTCGCGGGCATGACCGGCACCGCCGAGACCGAGGCGCAGGAGTTCTTCGACATCTACAAGCTCGGCGTCCTCGTCATCCCGACCAACCGCCCCATCGCGCGCAAGGACCAGAACGACTCCGTCTATAAGACCAAGCGCGAGAAGTTCGAGGCCGTGCTCAAGGAAATCCAGACCGTCCACGCACAGGGCCGCCCCATCCTCGTCGGCACCGTCGCCGTCGAGTCGAGCGAGCACCTCTCCCGCATCCTCAAGCGCGCCGGCCTCATCCATTCCGTGCTCAACGCCAAGTTCCACGAACAGGAGGCCGAGATCGTCGCACGCGCCGGCCAGCGCGGCTCCATCACCATCGCCACGAACATGGCCGGCCGCGGCACCGACATCAAACTCGGCCCCGGCGTCGCCGACCTCGGCGGCCTGCACGTCCTCGCTACCGAACGCCACGAGGCCCGGCGCATAGACCGCCAGTTGCGCGGTCGCTGCGCGCGCCAGGGCGACCCCGGCTCCTCGCACTTCTTCATCGCGCTCGAGGACGACCTCATGCGCCTCTTCGGCTCCGACAAGATTGTGAAGGTCATGGAACGCGTCGGCCTTGAGGAAGGCCAGGAGCTGGAGCACCCGCTCCTGAACCGCTCCATCCAGACCGCGCAGAAGCGCGTCGAGCAGCACAACTTCCAGGCCCGCAAACGCACGCTCGAATACGACGACGTGATGAACAAGCAGCGCGAAATCGTTTACGGTTTCCGCAACGAGATCATCCGCGGCGACGAGGTGCGCGACCGCCTCATGGACATCATGGAGGAGGTCGTCATCGCCAAGGTGGACGAGTTCACCGCCGCCGACACCGAGATTGCCGAGTGGAACATCCGCGGCCTCGCCGACTGGGTGAACCTCAACTTCCCCATCGGCATGCCCGAGGAGAAAATCCTCAAGGTCGCCGAGGACGGCGGCGAGACGCCCGTGCCCGGCTCCGCCTTCGACGGCCTGAGCGCCGCGCAGTTCGCCGTCTGCCACTACATCGCCAAGGCCGTGCGCGACTCCTACGACCTGAAGATCCAGTTCGAGGACGCCGAGGCCCTCAAGAACGTCGAGCGCTACATCGTCCTGAGCGCCATTGACAAGCTCTGGCAGGAGCACCTCTACAACATGGACTCCCTCCGCACGAGCATCGGCCTGCGCGCCTACGGCCAGCGCGACCCGCTCATCGAATACAAGGCGGAGGCGTTCAAGCTCTTCGACGAGCTGATGGTCAACATCAAGACCGAGATCTGCCACAACATCTTCCGCAGCGCGTCCTCGATGATGGCGTTCGAGAACTTCCTGAAGAACCTCCCCGCCATCGCGAGCCACTCCGAGACCGCCCCCTATGGCGCGGAGCCGCCGGTGAAAGGCAAGGCCAGCGACATGGTCAGCGAAGCCAGCGACGCGCTCTCCAAGCCGCCGCCCAAGCGCAGCGGCCCCAAGGTCGGCCGCAACGACCCGTGCCCCTGCGGCAGCGGCAAGAAATACAAGCAGTGCTGCGGACGCTAGTCGCAGGCCGCAGAGGGATTTCCCGCAGGCTAGTCCCTGCCACGCTCCAGAGCCGTGAGTGCTGACGTGGCCCCTTCCACAATTTGCGAGTTGCCGTTGCTGTCTCTCTGCCCCCACACGCGCTTGGTCTGCTCAACGACAGCCTTGGCACGCTTGTCACCAATCTGTCCGAGGGCGCGGACGGCGGCGTTCACTTCGTGGTAGAGCGCATGGCGTTGCTGGGTCGCGTCCGACCAGTAATCGTCACTCCACCAGCCCGGTTCTAGGGTTTGCGTCGCCCAGAATTTCTCGTGTTTCGCGAGCAAATCAGTAAGCAGCGGGACACTGGCACGATCCCTCAGTTCACCTAGGATGCTCATGATCGCCATCCGTGCCCCGGTCCTGCCCTCGTGATTGGGATCGGTCATGAAGTCCCGGAGTTGAGGCAGTGCCGCTGGGCCACTGGCCAGCAGACCCGAGATCAGGTGACTGTGCTGCCAGTTGTCCATCAGGACTGGTAAAATCTGAGCCACGTTATTCTTTGCCTCGTCCTCCGAAATTGTGCGTTGGCTTGCAAAGCGCCCGAGAAAAACTGCCGCGCGGCGGGCCAGAGCCGGCTGCTGCTCGACAACTTTCCGCACCGCCCCCTCGGGTTGGGCCGCGAGGTAGGCCCTAAAGTATTCCCTGAGCGTCAGAGGCTGGATGTCCGCCGAATCTTTGACGCCCACTAATCCCAGCGCATCGGGAAACCTTTCCGCATGCACCTGCCGGTGGAGAAACCAGAGTTGACCCTCCGTTGCATCGGTGACTACCAGATGTGTTGTGGGCCATGTTCCCGGATTGAAGTCATGCACCTGAATCGTGTTCGGCCCCGGCGCTTCGACGTGCTGCGTCTTTCCATTGGAGATCATCCGCCAGCCGAAGCCCGACTTCGATCGGTTCGTGTTGCCGGGGAAGTCCACCGTCAGTCCGTAACGCACGAGGATGGGGATTTCCTTTGCGGCAGGCTTGCCCTTCAAAACTTCAGTCAGAATCAGCACCGCCCGATGGTCGAAGCCGCGACCTTCGTTCGCAAAATACTCCACCGAGCCGGGCTTGACGTGCGCCACGGCGATGATCTCCGCCCGGCTGACCAACTCGGCATCACTGACGCCGATTTTCAGCCATGCCAGACTGGGAATGGTCAGCCCCAGCATCAAAGCGATAATTGTAGCGGTGTGAACCCGGTTCATTTGCGATGCAGAGCGATAACTACGCTCCCTGCAAGTTGGATGCAAGGCGCTGGTGTGGGCGGAGGAGGAGGGCGCACTGCTAGCGCGTGAGCAGTGGCGCGCAAGCGAGGGTTGTGCCATGCTCCGCCCATGAAACTGCTCCGCCTCCTCCTGCCCGTCGCCCTCGCCGGCGCGTTCACCACGTTGTCCGCCGCTGACAAGAAGCCCGCCGACTCCAAGGCCGCGAAGGCCAGGCCTTACCCGCTCAAGATTTGCGTGGTGACGGACGACGAGCTGAAGAAGGACGCGTTCACCTATGTCTTCCAGGGCCGTGAGATCAAGCTGTGCTGCGACGAGTGCAAGAAGGACTTCGAGAAGGAGCCGGCGAAGTATGTGAAAATCCTCGAAGCGGCGGAGAAGAAGCAGGCGGCGGACAAGGCGAAGCAGCCGAAGAAGAAGTAGCGGGAGCGCGACCTTCAGGCCGCAGCAATGGGCGTGGTCCAGGAGCGTCCGAATCGCACCGTGACTGCCGAGCTTTCTGCGGCATGAATGCCGCGCTCCGCAACGGATTCGCTCCTGCGCGGAGGAAACGCAAAGGGCCGGCATTGCTGCCGGCCCTTGCGCGTTGAGTGAAGTTGCCGGCTTACGGCACGACCATGTCCGCCACGGTGCGGCCCGCCGGGATGAAGGGCAGCACGTGCTCGGTGTAGGGCGTGATCACGTCGAGGACGTAAGGCTCCTTGGAGTCGAGCATCCGCTGCATGGCGGCGCGGAGGTCCTTCTTGAACATCACGCGCTCGCACGGGACGCTGAAGCCCTTGGCCATCGCCACGTAGTCGGGGTAGATGGCCTTCACGTTGTCGGGGTCGCCGAGGTAGGTGTGGCCGCGGTTGCCGGCGTAGAAGCGGTCTTCCCATTGCACCACCATGCCGAGGTGCTGGTTGTTCAGGATGATGGCCTTGGCGGCAATCTTCTCGATGTGCGCGGTGGCCAGCTCCTGCACGTTCATCAGGAAGGAGCCGTCACCGTCAATGTCCACGACCTGCTTGTCCGGGCAGGCGACCTTCGCGCCCATCGCGGCGGGATAGCCGTAGCCCATCGCGCCGAGGCCGGCGCTGGTGAGGAGCTGGCGCGGCCAGGTGTATTTGAACCACTGGCCCGCCCACATCTGGTGCTGGCCCACGCCGGTGGTGATGACGGCGTCGCCGCCGGTCAGCTCGTAGAGCAGCTCGATGGCGTATTGCGGGAGGATGACTTCCTTTTCCTTGCCCGCGAGGTGGTCCTTCATGTGCTGGGACTTCACGACCTCCTCGTTGGCCGTGTAGCGGAAGGGCGCGCGGGCCTTCCACTCCTCGCATTGCGCGACCCAGGCGGAATACTTCTTCGACAGGGCGCGCTGGCGGAGCATGGCGTTGAGCTTGCCGAGTGCGAACTTGATGTCGCTGACGATGGGGAGATTGGCGGGCTTGTTCTTGTTGATCTCGGACGGGTCAATATCAATGTGAACAATCGTCCCGCGCTCGCAGAACTTGTCCACCTTGCCGGTCACGCGGTCGTCGAAGCGCACGCCGAGGGCGAGCAGGAGGTCCGCGCCGGGCTTCACGGCGACCATCGGGTCGGTGAAGTTCGCGCGCTTCTCGTATTCGCCGCTGACGGCCCAGTTCGCGGCGGCGGAGCCGTGCATGCCGAGCCAGCGGAGGGAAAGCGGGTGCGTCTCGGGGAACGCGCCGCAGCCCATGATGGTGGTGGTGACGGGAATCTGCGTCAGCTCGGCGAACTCGCGGAGTTCGTCGGCGGCGTTGCCGCTGATGATGCCGCCGCCCGCGTAGATGACGGGGCGCTCGGATTTTTCGAGCAGGCCGATGATCTCGTTGAGTGCGATGTCGCTGGCGCGCTTGTCGGGATTGTAGCCGCGGAGGTTGATTTCCTTGGGGAACACCGGCTGGGTCTTCGCCTGCTGGATGTTCTTGGGCACGTCCACGACCACGGGGCCGGGCCGGCCGGACTGCGCGATGTAAAACGCCTCCTTGATGATGCGGGGAATGTCGGCGATGTCCGTGACCAGATAGGAGTGCTTCACAATCGGCAGGGTCATGCCGAAGAAGTCGGTCTCCTGAAACGCGCCCTTGCCGATCATCGCCTGCGGCACCTGGCCGGTGATGGCGACAAGCGGGATGGAGTCCATGTAGGCGTCCGCGATGCCGGAGATGAGGTTGGTCGCGCCGGGGCCGGAGGTGGCCATGCAGACGCCGGCCCGGCCGGTGGCGCGGGCGTAGCCCTCGGCCATGAAGACGCCGCCTTGCTCGTGGCGCGGGAGGATGGTGCGGATCTTCGAGCGCGTGAGCGCCTGGTGGAACTCCATGCTCGCGCCGCCGGGGTAGGCGAAAATGACATCCACGCCCTCGCGTTCGAGGCACTTGATGAGGATTTCGCTGCCCAGCATCGGCGGGCCGACCTCGGTCTTCTCGGGGGCGTGCTTCGCTTCGGCGTGATCTGCGGTTGCTTTGCTCATGACTTGCGTTTTGGGTTTGGCAGGCGGCGCGTGGCGAACAAAAAACCCACGACTGCTGCCAGCCGTGGGTTCTTGTCGAAAACTTGCCTATGCCCGACAAGGCCCGCCGGCGTCGCCGATTACGACGACCACCTCAGGCAGGACTTGTCCGACAGTGCCAAACATTGCCGGGAAACTAGCCACCACGAAAAAGCCGGTCAAGCGTGGATTCCGGCGAGAATAAGGCTTTCCGGGCGGCAGCGGGTCTGGCTTCATCTGCGCCCCGAAGCGAGGGGAGCAGGATTAGGATCAAGATCAGGAGCAGGAGTTTGGCATTCGGCTCCTGCTCGTAATCCTGATCCTGATCCCGTCCTTCCCCAACTGTTTACAAACATGATCGCACCAACCACCACCGCCGCCCTCCCCCTCGTCATCCTCAAACCCCGCGAGGCCGACCGCATCGTCGCCGGGCACCCGTGGATTTACGCGGGGGCCATCATGCACGTCGCTCCGGGCGTCAAGGACGGCGACCTCGTCGAGGTGAACGACCATCGCAAGCATTGGCTCGGCATCGGCCTCTACAACGCGCAGTCGAAGATCACCGTTCGCGTGATCACCCACGAGCACGTCACCGTGGACCAGGCGTTCTTCGAGGCGCGCATCCGCGCCGCGCTGGCCATCCGTCAGCGGCACCTGCCGGGCGCGACCTCGTTCCGCGTCGTCAGCGCCGAGGGTGACTTCCTCAGCGGCCTCATCGTGGACAAATACGACGACGTGCTCGTGGTGCAGACCTCGGCACTCGGCATGGACGTGCGCAAGCCGATGATCCTCGCCGCGCTCAAGGCCATCTTCCACCCGCGCGCCATTGTGGAGCGCAACGAAATGGCCTCGCGCAAATTCGAGGGCCTGCCCGAGGCCAACGGGATGCTCGAAGGCACGCTCGACGGCCCGGTGTCGGTGACGCTCAACGGGCTCAAGTTCGAGACCGACCTGCGCGCCGGGCACAAGACCGGCCTCTACCTCGACCAGCAGGCCAACTACCAGCGCACCGCCGAACTCATCGCGCTCACACCCGGCGCGAACGTGCTCGATTGCTTCAGCTTCCTCGGCGGCTTTGCGCTGCACGCCGCCCGCGCCGGAGCCGCGCACGTCCACGGCCTTGACCAGAGCGCGGACGCCATCGCCGCCGCCACGCGCAACGCCGCGACCAACGGCCTCGCGGACAAATGCACCTTCGAGGCCGCGAACGTCTTCGACTGGCTCAAGGCCGCGACCACCGTCGGCCCGCACGAGAAGCTCATCCCGAAATTTGATGCCATCGTCCTCGACCCGCCGTCCTTCACGCGGAACCGCGCCTCCGTGCCGGACGCATTGCGCGGCTACAAGGAAATCCACCTGCGCGCACTGAAGCTCATCAAGCCAGGCGGCCTGCTCGCCACCTTCTGCTGCTCGCACCATGTGGACGCGCACACGTTTCAGGATGTGATTCTCTCCGCCGCGTTCGACACCCGCCGCGTGCTGCGCCGCGTGGCGACCTTCAGCCAGTCGCCGGACCACCCGTTCATCCCCTGCATTCCCGAGACGGAGTATCTGAAGGGCTTTGCGTTCGAGGTCGTGCGGTAGGCTGGGAGCGTGGCAGCCAACGGCGAACGCAGCCGCCTTTGCCAAGTAGATACGGTCTTGAGTTGGGAAGAAGAAAAGACGGCTTTTAAGGGGAAGGCATCTGTTCGGGAGTTTTTGGCGTTGGGCGGCCAACTGGGTTCCAGGGCTGGCCGGAGCGCAGAACCC
>Ga0172367_10000386_pt1 | contig 67946 bp, 69 predicted proteins | sample Lak10m_FD_114542 | JGI IMG/M metagenome (GOLD analysis project Ga0172367, IMG submission 114542) | Freshwater microbial communities from Kabuno Bay, South-Kivu, Congo - kab_022012_10m | ecosystem: Environmental > Aquatic > Freshwater > Lake | place: Democratic Republic of the Congo: South-Kivu... | reverse complement strand
TTTATGGAGATACAACGGAACAACATGGACTCAAATAGGAGGAGATGGTTTAAATAGTGGCTGGGCAACAAATACTTTTGAATTTGTACAAACACTAGAATCTGATGGTACCTATTTATACGCTGGACTTGGTGCAACAGCAGGCGATGCAGAAGTTTGGAGATGGAATGGTACTACATGGACAATAATTGGAGGAGATGCTTTAAATACTAGCTGGGCAAACACAACATATGAGTATGTATGGTCATTAAAGGCCTATGGAGGTAACTTATATGCAGGTATTGGATTAACCCAAGGTGACGCAGAAGTTTGGAGATGGAACGGCACTGGATGGACTCAAATTGGAGGAGATGCTTTAAATACTAGCTGGGCGGTAAATACATATGAAAGTGTATATGCTTTAGAAACAGATGGAACTAACTTATATGCCGGACTTGGTGTTACTGGAGGAGATGACGAAGTATGGAGATGGAACGGAACCGCCTGGACAAAAATTGGTGGAGATGGAGTTAACTCAGGATATACAGGAACAAATCACACAACTATAAGAGCAATGGTATATGCAGGTACAACACTATATATAGGTAGAATATCTGGTAATGCAGCAAGATCAAGTGAAGTATGGGGATGGAGTGGAAGTGCTTGGACCAGGTTAGGTGGTAACTATGCATACAATAGCTGGGGATTCAATGGATTTAGAGAAGTAGATACCCTAACATCTTCCGGAGAATATTTATATGCAGGTATGGGAAACACCGATGCAGGAGATGCAATAGTACTAAGATTTGATGGGACTCAATGGACAGCTATTGGAGGACAAAGTTTAAACAGTAGTTGGGCACCAGAAATATATGAATCAGTAATGAGTGCAGCAAGTTATGATGGAAACTACTATGTGGGGTTAGGGACAGGAACAGGTGAAGCAGAAGTATGGAAATGGAATGGAACTGTATGGAGTCAAATTGGAGGAGATACCTTAAACAGTAGTTGGGCAAACGCTACTTATGAAGAAGTAGATTCATTAACTGCAGATAGGGATTATTTATACGCAGGTTTGGGAAGTGGAATAAATGATGCAGAAGTGTGGAGATACAACGGAACAGTATGGCAAAAAATCGGTGGGGATAGTACTAACTCTGGGTGGACTACTAACTACGATAGAGTAGTATCACTAACAATGTATAACGGTAACCTAATTGCAGGACTAGGGCTCACAGGAGGGGAAGCAGAAGTATGGAGTTGGAATGGAACAGCTTGGTCAAAAATAGGAGGAGACACCGTTGCAAGTAGTTGGGACTCAGTAAACTTTGAACAAGTAGATAGCTTACTAACCTTCAACGGGGAACTATATGCAGGTCTAGGAACAGGAACAGGAGATGCAGATGTATGGAAATACAATGGCACCACATGGAGCCAAATAGGAGGAGACGATATAAATTCTGGATGGACATCAGGTACTTATGAAAGAGTAAGAACACTAGCCGCATATAACGGAAAACTTTATGCAGGTATTGGTAATGGTACTAATGAAGGTGAAGTATGGGTATGGAATGGAACAATTTGGGATCAAGTAGGAGGAGATAGTTTAAATTCAAGCTGGACTAACATAGTAGAAGAAGTTATATCAATGGTTGTATTTAAAGGTAAACTATATGCAGGTTTAGGCAATACACAAAATGCAGATGCCGCTATATGGTCTCTTGGAAATAACGCATACGCACAATCAACAACAAGTAGTTTTGATACTAACTGGCACCATATCGCAGGTACTTATGATGGATCTGCAATGAAAATATATATAGACGGAGTAGAAGACAGTACTAAAATTGCTTCTGTAACAATACCAGATACTACTAATACCTTATTAATAGGTACTGGATATTCTGGTAGAGAATCTAGTAAAGGATCTTCAACCTTTAAAGGTAAATTAGATGAACTTAGAATAAGTAATACAGCAAGAACCTCTTTTACCACAACCCCTTATTCTAGTTCCGCTCAAACAGTAAATAATACTACAGCAGCATTCACAGAAGATATTGCATCTTATTCAGACTTTGCAGCAACAGAAGATGTATCTAGTGGGGGTACTTTAACTTACAGATTATCTGATAATAATGGAAGCAGCTGGAAATACTGGAATGGATCAGCGTGGGTAGTATCTTCTTCAACAACAGAAGCAAACACAGAAACAGAGATAGATACTAATATAAGTACATTCCCTGTAACTACAAGTGGTATAAAATGGCAAGCGATACTTAAGGGAAATGGTTCCCAACAAGTAATATTAAATACAGTTAGAATAGATGCCAATTCAGATACGCAAGATCCAAATGCACCATCAGTATTAACAGCACTTAATCAATCAGGTGGAGGTACTAATTTATCTACAAACACATGGTATCCATATGCTACACCATATTTTGAATGGACGGCACCTACAGATAATGGTGCATCAGGTGTTGCAGGATATTATGTGTATTTTGGAACTACAAGTTCGGCTACACCTTCAACAGCAGGGGTATTTCAAGTGGGTAACACCTATGAACCAACGGGTTTAATATCCGGACAAACTTACTACTTAAGAATACAAACAAAAGATAACGCACAAAATGTAAGTACAATATATGATGCAATAACTTATAAATACGATGCGAGTAATCCAACAAATCCATCTACAATAACAGTAACTCCATCAGGATATGCATCTTCTAATTCTTTTACATTTTCTTGGCCAGGATCTGGAGATGGTATAGCAACAGATGTTGGGTCACAAGTAGCAGGATATCAATACAAAACAGGAGCATCAACCGGACCTTTAAGTAACTGGTCTTCCACCATAACTGATACAACACTAACCATACCAGATGCAGCTTATCAAACAGATGCTAATATATTCTATTTAAGAACAATAGATAATGCAGGAAACATATCTAGCACTAATTTACAAACTAATTACTATTTTGCAGGAGAAGGACCCGCAGCACCTCAATTCTTAAGTGCAACTCCTTCAACTAATACAAATAATTCCTTTGCCTTTTCATGGCAAGCACCCTCATCTCACTTAGGTGATGACAGTGATTTAACATATTGTTATACAGTAAACACATTACCATCTCCAAGTAGTTGTACCTTTACAAGTGCAGGCGCCAATTCATTAGCAGCAGGGGCTTTTGCAACACAAGTAGGAGTTAATACTTTTTACTTAGTAGCTAAAAACCCTACCGATTTAGGAGGCGCCATAAACTACGGAGTATATGCAAGTGTTTCATTTACAGCTAATACCTCAGCACCAGGAGTACCTCTAGGATTGGAAATATCTGATGTATCTATAAAGAGTTCATCATCTTGGAGACTAGCCCTGTCATGGAGTACCCCTACAGATATAGGATCCGGAATAGATAGCTATCAAATATATAGATCTCTAGATGATTCCACTTATGATTTTGTAGCCTCTACATCTGGAGCTGCCTATATAGATACAGGTTTAACACAAGAGACCTACTATTATAAAGTTAAAGCATGTGATAGCGTAGATAATTGTGGTATAAATACTTCCGTAGTATCTCTATTACCAACAGGTAGATTTACAGCAGCTGCAGTTTTAGAAGAAGAACCAACAGTAACAAATATAACCACAAAGAGAGCTACTATAAACTGGACAACCGACAGAGCCAGCGATTCTAAAATATCTTATGGAGAAAGTTCTGGAGACTACTTTGATGAAGAACCCTCTAATTCAACACAATCAGTAGCACATACAATTAACTTAACCAATCTAACCCCAGGAACAAAATATGTAAGTGTGGCTAAGTGGACAGATGAAGACGGTAACACAGGGTTTAGTGATGAATTTGAATTTACAACATTACCCGCACCTGTAGTAACTGATCCACAAGTAAAAACACTAGGTATAGATAATGTAATACTACAGTACACAGTTAAAGGTGCTGCTAAAACTAAAATATATTTTGGTAAAACATCGGCATTTGGCGGTAGTCTAGAATTAGCAACATCTGATGCAGAAACAACATATAACGCTACACTAGATCAATTAGAAGATGGCACTAAATACTTTTACAAAATAAACACCTTTGATACAGAGGGTGATGAATATGAAGGTAATATATTAAGTTTTGAAACACTACCAAGACCAAAAATTGCAGATTTAAAAATACAACAAGTAAAAGGAGCTGCACAACCAGCAGTCCTTATAACCTGGAATACTAATACAGAAGTATCTTCTATAGTTACATATTACCCACAAAGCAACCCCGCAAATACTAAAGACGAAGTAGATGTAAAACTAGTAGCAGGGGAACATAAAATGCTAATAAGAGGATTATTACCAGAGACACCTTATACAATAATTATAAAAGGTAGAGATAAAGCAGGTAATGAAGCACAAAGTGATCCTAATACTATAACAACAGCTACAGATACTAGACCACCTTTAATAAGTGATCTATTAGTAGAAAGTAGCATAGTTGCAAAGAGTGGGGACAATAGTACCGCTACAGCTCAAATAGTTGTTACATGGAATACAGACGAACCAGCCTCTACACAAGTAGAATATGGAGAAGGAACAGGTACAACGTACTCTCAAAAGACACAAGAAGACAATAACTTAACATTCAATCACCTTGCCGTTATAAGTGGATTATCACCATCTAAGGTTTATCATTTAAGAGTTATGACTAAAGATAAAGCAGGAAATGAAACTAAGTCTGTAGACACTGTAACAATTACTCCAAAAGCAACTGATAATGCATTAGACTTAGTAATAGCTAATTTAAGTGAGGCATTTACGTTCTTAAGATAATTATATGAATGAACAAAACAAACCATTAGAAAAAGTAGTAGAAGTAGTCGCATTAAAGAAAGACTTTTTAGTAGGTACTCAACAAGTTAGTGTATTAAAAGAAGTTACATTTGATTTAAATAGAGGAGAATTTGCAGTTATTATTGGAGCTTCAGGTTCTGGTAAATCAACACTACTACATACCTTATTAGGATTAGAACCCCCTACGGATGGCATAGTAAAAATACTAGGAACAGAAATTTACTTAAACACAGTAGAAGATGATAGATCAGTATTTAGAAAAAAACATATAGGAATGGTATATCAACAACCAAACTGGATTAGATCACTAACTGTTTTAGAAAACGTAGCATTCCCCTTAATATTATTAGGTATTGAAAAGGCTGAAAGCACTAAAAGAGCATGGGAAGCTATATATAATGTGGGAATGAGAGAATGGACAAATTATAAACCAACAGAATTATCAGGGGGACAACAACAAAAAGTAGCTCTAGCTAGAGCACTGGTTATAAACCCAGAAATAATAGTAGCAGACGAACCTACAGGTAACTTAGATTATGAATCCGGTAAAAACTTAATGGAAATGTTAGTGTCACTAAATAAAGAAGGTAGAACCATAATAATGGTTACACACGATTTAGAATATTTAAAGTATTGTAATACAGCTGTAAAAATAAAAGATGGAAAAGTATTTGGAGTATATAGGGATGGAGCTATATCAGAAGTTATTAAAGATACAAGTTTATCTCTAAAGAAATTTACACCAAAAGAAGAAACACAAGAAAAAACAAAAGAGATACCTGTGAAAAAAGATACTTCTATAAATAGAATAAAAGCACAAGCAATATTGAGTAAAGTAAAAGAAGCACATGAAAATACAAATATAGAGGAACCAAAATCTACAGAAGTGGCACCTACTATACATACCCCTACAATACCTGTAATTGAAGTGAATAAAGAAGACTCAGTTAAAGAGGAACCAAAAAATATAACCACAAAAATAGTAAAAGAAACACAAGTAGTGGAACCTAAAGAAGAAAATATAAATAAAGAACCTGAAGTAAAAACTATAGAAGAACCAAAAGTAGTAGAAGTTATAAATAATGAGAGTATTAAAAGTATTGGAATGGAAGAAGAAGTACAAGAGAATAAATCAACAATAGAATCTAATATTAAAGAAGAAAAAGGTATACAAAATACTACAAAACCTGAAAAGAAAAAAATACGAAAATTCAAAAAACCTAAAAACAAATCTGGTAAGATAAAGAGAACATAAAAATGATTATAAAATACAGAGACAAATTAATTTGGATACTAAAATTTCTTAAAAATGTACCTAAAAATATTTATATTGGTATTAGAGAATTAATATTTTTTTGTGTAAACATTGTATATCTGTTTGTAGTATTCATATTAATTGTATTTTTTTACCTTGGTAATAGATTATTCTCTTCAAGATTAATTACACTACCCTTTATACCAGTTAAACTAGCTACCACGGCACAAGTAGAATATTTTAAGTTTTATACAAAAATAATATCTTTAATAGATAGGCAATCTAAAGGATCTATATCAAAAATAGATTTAATGGACCTTGCAATTAAAAACATGATCGTTAAGAAAACCAGAGCTTTAATAACAATTGGGGGTGTTGCTATTGGTTTTGGAGCTATTGTATTTTTAGTATCTATTGGATATGGTCTTCAAGAACTTGTTATATCTAAAGTAGCAAGGTTAGATGAATTAAGACAAGCAGACGTATCGGTAAGAGCTGGAAGTAAGATGAAAATAAACGATAAAATACTTACAGATATTAAAGGTATTACAAATGTTGCTCAGACATTACCCCTTATTGCAGCTGTAGGTAGAGTTAGTTATCAAAACTCAAGTGCAGATGTAGCAGTGTTTGGTGTTACTACCGACTATTTAGAAAGTTCTGCCATAAAACCTACAAAAGGTAATATATTTGAAAGCAGAGAAATATCATATGTACCCGGTGAAAAACCAGTAGAAGAGGAACAACCAACAGAAGAACTGGGATATGTTGTAGTAAATATGGAAATTGGTGACTGGGTTGCTGTAAAAAGTGATCCAAAAAACAGCTCTGCAATAATAGGTTATACAAAAAGAGGAGCTGAAGATTTAATTGGACAAGAAATATTAGGAGAGGAATATATTGGAGCAACGGAATCAACAAAGGCTATAGATGCTAAAGGGAACACATTTGGTAAATGGGTAAAAGCTAAATATTATCTGTGGGAAAGATCTGATTGTGAAATAAGCAACATATATTGTGTAGATGGTAAATACCTAGTAATGAGAGAAACAAATGGGGTACAAAAGAGTATTCAAGGATACATAACCGAAGCTGGTGTAGAAACTAAAAAGTATGATGGCACACCATCTAATGATAGTGGCTCCAGTAGCGCATTAAATATAGTAGCAACAGGAGATCCTAACTTTGTAGAGATACCCGAGGAAACAGCAGCAGCACAAGCAGCACCTGTAAAAAGAGTAGTACTAGCCTCAAATAGTTTTAAACAAGCTGTTGTAAATAGAGCAATGTTAACACTACTAGGTATTAATGAAAATGATGCAATTGGTAAAAAGTTTGAAGTATCTTACATTATAACGAGTGACTTATTGGCAGACTCAAAAGAAAAAGTAGAATCAGTACCCGCAGAATATGAGATTATAGGTATTACACCGGATGATAACTCTCCTATATTTTATGTGCCATTTATTGATTTAAGATCATTAGGAATAGCAAACTACTCTCAATTAAAGATAGTTGTTAGAGATAAAGAAAGCTTAGAAAACGTTAGAAAGCAGGTAGAAGCCATAGGATTTGTTACAGGATCAGTAACAGATACAGTTTCTCAAATAACAGGATTATTTAAAACTATAAGAGCAATACTTGGAGTTATGGGTACAGTAGCATTGGTAGTTGCAGCACTTGGTATGTTTAATACCTTTACCGTATCCCTACTAGAAAGAACAAGAGAAGTAGGTCTTATGAAGGCTATTGGTATGAAATCAACAGAAGTACAGGAGTTATTCCTTATAGAAGCATTAATAATGGGTTTTGGAGGGGGTATCGGTGGAGTTGTACTTGGGTTTGTACTAGGTAAACTATTAAGTAGTGCTTTAAGCTTAGTATCTGTATCAAAGGGACTGGGTATTATTGATGTTACGTATATACCAAATGCCTTTATATTACTAATATTATTCTTATCCCTTTTTATAGGAGCTATAACAGGACTATACCCTGCAAGAAGAGCAAGGAAGATAACTGCTTTAAATGCGTTAAGATACGAATAAAACAAAGAAACCATACCACAAAATCTACACCCTATAGTATTTGACAGACCTATAGTAAAGAGGTATAATTATCTTAGAAATTAGAAATCAACCCCACAAATTTGTGGGAGCAATCATATAAATCTAAAATAGAGGAGAGAGAACAATGACTACAACATGGAAAGTAGGAGATCATGGAATCTCCAAATCGGGAACCTGGACAGTTTTACAAGTGAATGGTAATGGTGCCGAATTATGGGTGAGTTTTAAAGGTGGTGCTCAAGAACGTGTATTTAGCCATCAAGCAAGGAAACTTACATTGGTAGAAAAAGCTAAACGAAATGCGATGGGCATCATTGCCTTAATCGTAATCATAGCTGCCCTTGCACTTGCAACAGTTGCCTACCAAGCTATTGCAACTGAAGCTCCTGCCACCGAATCCCTGGCTACGGAAGCCCCTGTGGCAACCGAAGCTCCTGCCACCGAAGCCCCGACTACGGAAGCCCCTGTGGCAACCGAAGCTCCCACCATGGTGGCAACCGAAACCCCCGTCTGCACCTTTGACGGAGAGTATCTCCAGAATTATCTGGAAGCGGCGTCTCCTGAGGCTTTCGCATACAACCAGGTACCTGCAGACTTCGGGGGTCATCGCTATGTAATAGCGATAACCCATACCGATGGATCACATTCCATCGTGTACGGAGAAGCCGGGACCACCTGGACCGCAGATGAAACCATCGCTAGAGCAATGGTCAACCTCATCCAGGATGGTGGTGACGAGACCCAATGTATCGCGAATACTTTCGCGAAAAACGTCGAACCGTCACTAGGAGAGATCCCCGTGATGAGGGTCCCCTAGGGACATACAATGGCCCTGTCTTACAAGACAGGGCCATTTTCATTCTCCACCTATTTTTAACCCTTTATAACCAATAACCATACCTATTTATATAATGTAAAATAAAGATATGAAGATATACGATGTAGTTTGGGGAAACCTTGAAATAAAAGACAAAGAAGCAATTAAAATAATAAAACACCCTGCATTTAAAAGACTTAAAAACATATACATATCTGCTTATGGATACCTATTTGAACTCAAAAGAAACTCTACTAGGTATGAACACTGTATTGGAGTATATCTCCTCTTAAAACACTTCACAGCCCCTAAGAAAGAACAAATTGCAGGACTAATACATGATGTATCTCATACAGCTTTATCACATGTATCTACATATGCATTTCAAGGAAAATATACAGGAACAGAATTTCACGAACTACAACAACATAAATTTATTGAAGAGTCCGGATTAGCAGAATTACTAAAAACAATGGGGTATGAGTCTAAGGAAGTACTCCATGATAAAGCTTTTACCCTATTAGAAAATGACTTACCAGACATATGTGCAGATAGACTAGATTACGCTCTACGAGATGGAATACATCTACAAATACTCTCAAGACAACAGGTAAATAAAATAATAGAGGGAATAGTAGTTAAAAATGGAGAATTTGTATTTAATAACATTGAATCTGCTTTTATATACTCCTTCAACTTTTATTTACTAAACTTACTCCATTATGGATCTCCTGCAGAAGCCCATTTTAACAATGATTTTGGCAACTTAGTTAAATATGCAATGGAAAAAGGAGTCTTAGAAGAAAAAGATTGGTATACAGATGATAAATACTTAATAACTAAATTAAAGAAATCTAAAAATAAAGATATAAAAGCTTGGTTAAAAAAATACAATAATAAATTAGTAATCTATGAAGATATACAAACACCAACAATAGTATTCCAAAAGAAAATAAGAATAGTAAACCCCAAGGTGTTAGTTATAAACAATGAAACTGATAAAGAAGAACTAAAAAGATTAACAGAAGTATCGGATACATATAAACAAATAACGGAAGAATATATTAAAAACCATACTAAACATGAATTGAGTGTTAGGGTAGAGTATAAGAATTAAAAATCAATAATACTTTAATAAAAATAGTTATATATACATTTATAGCTAGTATGTTATTAGTAACCATTTATATTAATACGCATTGCACTATATAAAAATAGACGTTAGAATTTATATATATTATGAGTATTCCTAAAAAAACAGAATCACATTACGGAGAAGTATTAGAAGAAGAAAAACCAGGGGTAACCAGTAATTTATTATTTCAAGTAACTACTAAGGAACCTGAAACCCTTGAAGAAGCATTCTTTAATACTCAGGCTACAGTAGTGCCTACAACATTAGCGGAAGGTTTATTTAAAACACCGATACCCATAGGGGAAGAAATAATATACCCAGAACAAGAAACATATATGGTAAAAGAGATGCTGAAAGATAAAGATGCTATTAATTTAGCAATAAAAAGTATAGCTACTATAGAATCACCACAAAGTATGTCCCAAATGGAAAAGGAAGCACTAAGGAACACACTAGCTCTAGCAGATTTATTTGCCAATAAAGGTAGGTTAGAGGTATTACATCTACAAGTAGATATGGAACAAACTAAAAGAGATGCAGAAGAAATAAAAGCAAGTGACTATTTTAAAGAATTAAAAGAAAAGGCTAGATTAAGCAGGGAAGCCAGAGGTATAACCTCAAAGAGTGATAACAAACCAAAAAGAGAAGAATATACCAGAGCATCTAGATTAACTATTGATGAGATAGAAGCAATTAATAAGTTACCACAAGAAAAAAAAGAAGAAACAGTAGCTTTATTATCAAATTTTATAGAAAATAACAGGGACAAAGGATTAACAGAAGAACTAATTGTTAAATACAGGCTAATTATAGAAGCGGTATCTATCTTGGTAAGAGAGAACATGGATTATGACAAATATATATTCTCCATTACACCAAAAGGAAAACAACATTTAAACTTTGACCCGGAACAAACAAAAAAAGAAGCAGAAGATATAAAGGGTACCCAATATTATTTAGATATAGAAAAACAAGTAAAAGCATACAGAGCTAAAAGAGAAACACCAAATAACCCTAATACGTAATAAAAATAAGCATTAATCATATAGTAGTTGCAACACAACCAAATAACAGTTAATATTTAGATATAATGCCTACACAAACACTAGAACAAATATGGACAGTAGCTCCACAACCTTCCGATCATACAGAAAGTGATTTAGCACAACAAATAGTTGGCGTAAAACAAAAAGGAGCTGTTGCTGGTTTTTTTGGGGTAGAACCAGATTACATACAAGTAGCCCCTCCATGGACAGAAACTCCTGAGGATAACCCTCAAGTAGTTGTAGGAGAAGAAGCTGGAATAGATAAAAATAGCACTGCGGAAAAAAAAGAAGAAATAAAATACATCTTAACAAACGAGGAAGAAAAAATAATAGCCGAAACAATGAAAGATAGAAAAAATGTGGAGAAATCATTAAGGGCATTTCTAGATATAAAAGGTGATGAAAAACTTACAAAAAAACAGAATAAACTTAGAGAATTCGCAACTGTAATGGCCTACGGCTATATACATGGGAAACCAACAATCAGGGAATTAATAAATCCTGCATCAATAGATAACCCTTTAGTTGATGAAGCCAGAGTAAAAAAAAGTTCAGATAAAATAACCCAGAGTGAGGGTTTCGGAAGAGCACTAGAAGAAACTAAAAAAAGAATCGTCAACTCAGATGAAAAGAAAATTCCAGAATTAACTGAAGAAGAAAAGCAAGCACGTACCGCACACAACAGACAAATATCACAAAGATCCATAGAATTACAAAATACCAAAATAGAAATGCAAAATGAAGTTACTCAGGAAATAAATACTACTATGGATAAATACACACCAGAAGAGGGAGAAAAAATTATTGAAGAGGCTCAAAAGATCATTTTAAATACCCCATTGAATGAGGTACTTACAGTAGAAGCTGTAAGACAATATATGGTAATACTTAAAGCAGCAGAAGAATTTAATAGGACACGTACAATGCATAGGGACCCATTCAGTATACAGGCAGAAGATCTGAATAGAGCTGAAGTCAAAAAACAAGTACAAGAAACTTTAACCCCTGATTTACTAGAAAGAGCAAGAGCTGCAAGAGAAAGAATGAACCGACCAAGGCCAACTACGGTAGATACAGGCGCCTCGGGGGAAGAAGATGATTTCCTTGCAAGAGTACGAAACGCAAAAAGCAGAGCAGGTATAACGGAACCAATAATAACAACAGAAGAACAAAAGGGAGACAAGGATGATGCCAGAATAAGAAAAAGGGAACCAGTACCCACAACCTAAACTTAAATAAAATCCTGTGAACATACTAATCCTAAGTGATCTCCACCTAACCTCTAAATTTGAAAAGAATAAATATAACTACTTAATAGGATTAATAAGCAAATACGATAAGGTAATCCTAAACGGAGACTTTTGGAGCGCATACTCAACTACAGCTACCAAATTTATGAAATCAAAATGGAATAAACTATTCCCCCTGCTAAAAAGTAAAGATACTACTTACATATACGGTAACCACGATAGAAAAGAGTGGAATACTAGTGATCTAGTAAACCTATTTTCCACTAAACAAACTAACAAAGAAATTATAAATATAGGAACCACAACATACATAATAGAACATGGAAATAATCTACTACCAAAAGACTCACTAACAAACACAACATTTATGAAAATAAACAGAGCATTAAAGATAGATGACTTAATAAGATACCCAATAGAAAAATGGATAATAAAAAGACTAGGAATAAACTTTTATACAAAATTTACAAAGGGACTAAACGAAATACTAAAACACTATGCATCATCTAACTTAAAAAATAATGAAATACTAATAACAGGGCATACTCACTCGCCAGAAATAGATTTGAACAATCACTTTATAGCAGGAGGTATAGTAAACTTTGGACATGCCCAATATCTAGTAATAAAAGAAGAAGATATTGAGTTAATAAAAGAAACCTACTAAAATCTTTTAAAACTACAGTATTATAATAAAAGTATGACTAACAATATAAAAAGCAGACCTAACGAAGAAAACATAAATAAAACATTAACTAGATGTGCATGGGTACCAAAAGATAATGAAATGTATATACAATACCACGATACAGAATGGGGGAGACCCGTACACGAGGACCATATACACTTTGAATTTATAATACTAGAAAGTGCTCAAGCAGGATTATCTTGGCTAACAGTACTTAAAAAAAGAGAAAACTATAAAAGACTATTTGCAAACTTTAACCCACAAGAAGTAGCAAAGTTTAATAACAAAGACATTGAGAAACTAATGCAAAATGCAGGAATCATTAGAAACAGAATGAAAATAGAAGCAGCAATAGCTAACGCAAAAGTATTTTTAAAAATACAAAAAGAATTTGGAAGCTTTGATAAATACATATGGAACTATGTAAATAACAAACCAATATACAATGAATTTAAAACACTAGCAGAAGTACCTGCTAGAACAGAACTATCAGATAAAATATCAAAAGACTTAAAAAACAGAGGATTTAGATTCTTTGGTACAACAATATGTTATGCACATATGCAAGCTACTGGTATTACTAATGACCATACAATAGATTGTTTCTGTAAAAATAAATAGTAACTAAATATATAAGTTATCTATTCAACCAAGTTATAGAATACTGAAGAATTGTTGCAAACAAACCCCAAAGTAAATAAGGAACTTGAGCATAAGAAATAACCCTACTGTAAGGGAATATAGAAAATATTGCCCAAACCAAAGTACCTACAACAATTGTTATATCCAAAGCAGCAAGATAATTATTTTGTAATCCAAATTGAATAGGACTAAAAAGCAAATTAAAAATTAAATTTAAAATAAAAGGTACAAGAACAATAAAAGGAATTTGTTTCTTAAAAAAAAGATAAAACACATATCCAAAAGATATAAAAATAATAGGATAAATGATGGACCACACAATACCGAATAAATAAGCAGGGGGAGCAAAAGAAGGTTTTATTAAATTTGAATACCAATTAAATTCATTAGACATAACTATTTAATACTACCACTATATTACCAACTACCTCCACCACCTCCCCCTCCACCACCACCAGAGAACCCACCGGAGGAGCCACTGGAGAAACCTCTTGAACTATTAGTACTACTAATACTTGAAGCAATGCTTTTATTCAAGGAGGAAGAAATAGTGTTTAAATAAACATAATCGCCAACATACCAGTCAGGATTTTTAATATCTAAATCACCAAATTTAGATAACCATACCTTCTCTACACCAAACGCAGTAGCATAGGGTAATAACTTCTCAAAAAACATTTGTTCTTTTGCTTGAAAATTAAATTGATCATCTTGAGAAACTAAAAAATTTCTTAAAGATAATGCCTCTGAAAACTTTTCAATACCTAAACTACTTAACTTAGCGGATCTTAAAGATAATAAAGAAACTAAAAATAGTGGAATATTAAAAGTTACAAAAGCCAAAAATATAAAAAGAGAATATTTATTTTGAATCTTTTGTAAATCTTCAGAAAACAAATTGTAAGAAAATAAATTAGTGAATATATTCTTTTTAAACTTATCTAATAGACCTACGAGACCCTTATTACTTTTTATGTCAGTTAATGTAATAGATTCTTTTTTATTAAAAAATACTTTAAGCAAATCTTTTTCAAAACTCTTTAATTTAGTATCATCAGATAAATCTTTTAATAACTCTAAACTTATATCTCTCTTACTATTAGCAATAATTTTAATATAACCTCTATGTGCTAAATCTATTAAAGTAGAAGTTAACTGTTTGTTAGAGATACTTTGATACACAAGACCATAAGTTTCAGCAGGAGACAGTGGATACTTATCTATTTTAGGGGCATCAAACCAGGCAGCTACTACTTTTTTATTACGTTTAACATATAAATAATTCTTTATATAGTTAATTAGTAACTTTATTGGTAAATAAATATATAAATATAAAGATACTAAAACAGCTAGAGTACCTATCAAAAATACAATCCAAGCAGGAGTACCTTTTACAAGAGTAGGTTCTAAAACTGCGACAATATTATTAGGAAAGTTAACAGCAACTGTTAAACCACTAAAAGAAGTAAGGGGATTAAGAGTTTTTATATCAACACCATTACCGGTTACCACTACGTCACAATCTTGTTCAGAGGAACCTTTAGCACCGGTGTAACATACTGCTTTTATTTCGTTAGGTAATTGTAATACCTCGTTAGGTAATTCTATTTTTGTAGAAATTTTAGATATAGGAACGTTCCAATCATTGCCGGATACATTCCAATATAATTCATCAAAAGTATCAAAATAGGTGAGTGCACCTGAAACAACATAAGAAACTATATAAGTATTAACACCTGTAACATATTTATCTGCATCTCCAATGCGTATATTTATATTTTCATTATTATCAGTAAGTGCAAATGTATAAGGCAAGCCTTTTTGGTCAACAACACTAACATCACTTATATACAAATGATATTTTTTATTCTCTTTGTTAACCTTAATAGTGGTTATATCTCTAAAGATGCCATGCCTAGATTCAGTACCAAAATCATAAACAATTGTTTCTTTTATATTTACAGTACCATCAAGATTAATTTTTGTATTAGAATCAAAAGAAGTTATTTGTTCTTGGGCAAAAACAGTACTACTACTTGATAAATACAAAGCTATAAAAGTAAAAATAGTTAAGATAAAAAAACGAGAAAAGAATCTTTTCATATTCTAAGTATAGAGATAAATGTTAATCGGATAAAGCCTTATAAAAAGCTTCTTTATTTTCTGGAGAAACTTCCATAAGTTTAAGCTTTTTATTCTTTATAATATAAGCTTTTTCAACATTTATTTTATGTAAAAAATCAATGTTATGAGAAATAACCATAATAGAACCTTTAAAGAAATTTAAAGATTTGACTAACACCTCTACAGTAGCTACATCTAAATTATTTGTAGGTTCATCTAAAATTACAAGGTCTACCGGAAATGCAGTTATCATAGCCATAACTAGTCTTACCATTTCACCGCCACTTAAACTTTTACCAAGCTTTGCAAGCTCTGCCTTGGTTCTAAATTTAAATTTACCTAGTTGTTCTTTTGCTTTATCTTCAGTAAAAGAATTATGATAAGCCATTAAATTTTCAATTAAATTTAATTCTGGCTTTATAAGACTGTAATGTTGGTCAATATAAACCCAAGAAAATTTATCACCAACGTACACATCACCCTCTAAGTGAGGTAATTTAATATCACTATTTTTATTACTAGAGACATTTTTATCACCATGATGTAATAGTGCTTTTACTAAAGTTGTTTTACCAGTACCGTTGTCACCACAAATAACAAGTCTATCTCCATATCCAACTTTTAAATTCATTTCTTTTATTAATTCTCTAGTATCTATATCTAAAGAAGTGTTTTTTAATTCAAAAATTGTTCTTCCTTGGTTACCATTAGTGTTTTGTATATTTATAAATGCTAACTTTCTTTCTTCTGTATCATATTCTTCTAATTTTTCTTCAGCTTCATCTCTAAGTCTTTCTAAAGTAGCATTCTTATTTTTTAAAGAAGCAGAAGCAGCATTTTTACCCTCACTAAACTCAGTAGTATCCATACTACCTTTTATAAAAGCTAATTTGGCTTGGCTAGTTCTTCTAGCTTGTCTTTCTAATTCTTTTTGTTCACTTTCTTTTGCTTTTTCTAATTTAACTTCTGCAAGGTGGTATTGTCTTTTTATAGCTCTCATTTGTAATTCTTTTTGCTCAATATAAAAGTCATAATTACCGCCATAAGTTGTAATTGTTTTACTATCTAATTCCCATATTTTTGTGACTACGCTATTCATAAAAAATACATCATGAGAAACTATTAAATAAGTATATCTAGAACCAGTAGGGGATTTTATAAAACGAATAAGAGCGTTTAAAGATTTAACATCTAAGTGATTAGTAGGTTCGTCTAAAACTAATACGTCTGGATTATGTTTTAGCGCAATTGCTAAGTTCAACTTCATTATTTCACCACCACTTAGTTTCTTTACATAATCTTCTGTATCTATTGTTAAACCGAATAACTTTTCAACTTCACTAGGTATATCCCACCAGTTTTCATAGTATTTTTCAATATATTCGTAAATTCTTAAATCTTCCTGATTAACCTTAAAATCTACTTGAGGTACGTAATAAGCTTTGCATTCTAAACTTTGTTCACCTTCTTCTAACTTTAAAGCTCCTGTTAATAGTTTAAGTAAAGTACTTTTACCAATGCCGTTTATTCCTACAATAGCAGTTTTATCTCCTCTTTTTACAGTGAGTTTTACATCTTCAAATATATAATCCTCTCCAGGATATCTAAATGAGGCATTATTCAATTGTATTAATACTTCGTTTTGTACGGCCATAACAAAGGAATTATACACTTTTTATGCCTAGATGAGAAAACATAATGGCATATAAGGGATACAAGTAAGGAAAATATTACTTAGATAATTGAGATTTTAAAGACTTTAATTCTTGTTTTAATTCAATCATTTGCATTTCTCTATTCATCGTAATCTTATTTATTTTATTCATAGTATCTATCTTATCGTTTAATTGCTTCTCAAATTTCTTCCTACTATCTATATCTATAAAAGAACCAATTTCTTCAATTTTTTTACCAGAGTCATCAAATTTTTGAAATCTAGTATATTTGTACCACTTAAAATTCTCTTTAGAATCTACAATTCTAAGTTCGATTTCAATAGAAGTAGGATTCTTTATAAGTTCAATACGGTCTTCTTCTTTAATAAAATCTAATAACTTCTTATAACTTGGTATTACAGATCCAGGAGTATATCCCAAAATACTATATAATTTATCCGACCAAAATTCTTTGTTATTAATATAGTTTATTTGATATACACCTACGTTAATACCTTCTAGCATTTGTTTATACGTTTCTTGAGTCTCTTTTAATTCTTTTGTTAACTCTTCACGTCTTTTTAATTCCTCTTGTAAAGTAAATATCTTTTTTTCATCTTCAGAACTAAAGTTTATTATTTCCCAAAAATTCTTAGGCTTCTTTCTAGTATCTTCTGAAAATTTTATACTGACCAAGTATCTAGATATAAAAAACCCCATTATAATGGATTGAAACAATCTAACAATTAGATCTGTTTTTATAATATGTAAATACATTGGAGTATTTATAAAAACTCCGGAAACAAATACCAAAGTATCAACAGCAAAAACTAAAAACATTATTAAAGAAACAGAAATAAAAGTATTTTTAATCTTTATTTTACCTATAAACTCCCAACCTATTCCTATAACAATAATGTCAACAATAATAGCTAAAATAGAAAATAAATAATCTCTAAATACAGGCAACCCAAAGCTTATCCAGGTACTACTTGGATCTTCATAATGTACTAAAGTAACTGTAATAACGTGTAATAAAGAAACACCAAGTACTAATTGAAGAGCTTTACGGGCTGCAGCGGGCCCATCAATAATATAAAGAATATAAATACCCATCATAAGAGAAGTAAAATAAGCAGTTGAAGATATTAAAAAGAAAGTATTAAAAACAATAACATGAGATCCTGCAGTACTTAAAACATGAGTTAACACAGTTAAAGCAGCTAACACTCCATAAAAAGGCATTAATGTTAACTGATGTCTTCTTTTATGTAAAAAGAGAATAGAAAACCAAAACAGTAAAGTATGAGCTAGCAATAATAAAAAATGGAGCATATCTAAATACTATATCAGGCCATTTTATACTGCAATAGAATCACTATAAAACAGCTAAACTTTCATAATATTTAATATATAAACATAGATAATATTTATGTATAATTTTGTTAATGCCCCCAATAAATTCTAATGAGGAAATTATTAACATAAAAAACAAAAATATTAGTCTAAAAACTAGATTAATAATATATTTAACTCTAGCTATTACGGTTTGTGCCGGCATTTCAATATATTTTAACTTCAAAATTCTATATCAATATATAAGTAACAACGAAATACAAAGTTTACAAAACTTAATAAGAGTAGATAGAGGGAAAATAGAAGAAGCAATGAGTGAAGCCAGTATAGTTACTAGTTCACTAGCAAAAGATACTAATGTAATAAACTTTTTAACAAACGATTCAGAATATAAAGAAAAAAATACTCCTGAAATTATTTCTTTATTTAATTCTTATAATAAGATGAATGAATATTTAGCGATATATATAATGGATACCGAAGGAAATACCATAATATCTACGGATGAAACATTTACAGGGATTAATTTTGCATTTAGAAATTATTTTAAAAGCGCAAAAGAAGGAAATACAGGTTTACAAGCAGATATAGGAATAGTAAGTAAGGAGTTTGGATATTACTTTTCAGCCCCTATAAAAAATACAGACAATACATTGATAGGTATACTAGCATTAAAAATGAATCCACAAATTGTTAAAGATGTCTTAGAAAAAATAAAGGCTGACTCAGAAGCTAGTCAGATAACACTAATCGACAATAACAACACAATTATATATACAGATAATAAAGAGAAACTATTCAAAAATATAGGGGAGTTAAACGAAAACAAATACAATAAAATACTAGAAACAAAGAATTTTTACCAACAACTAACTACTATAAAAGATCCTGATAATAATAAAAATCTTATAAGTATCTCTAAAATAAAAGAAACTCCTTATTTCATAATATTAGAATCCGACATGCGTGAAGTATTTTATACAATAACAAAAAATATTCTTAATACAAGTGTTATAACAATACTAGCCTCGATGTTAGCTATACTAATAAGTTCTATAACAGTATATAACCTATTAAAACCCTTAAAAGAAATAGAGAAATTTGCACAAGAAATATCTTCTGGTAATTTTTTACGTTTAAATACAAACAGGTTCAAAGGAGAATTTAAAGATATCTCATATGCATTAAATGAAATGTCTAGAAAACTTAAAAACATGTATAAAACTATGCAAGAATCAATAGAACAAAAAACTCAAAAAATTGCAATACAACTTGAAGAAAAACAAAAATCAGAAGTTGCACTAATGAATATATTAGAAGATCTAGATACACAAAATAAACTAATAGAGACTAGATCTAATGAATTACAAAAATTTAAGATGGCAGTTGAAAATACATATGACCATATTGTAATAACAGACACTGAAGGGACCGTACTATATGCAAATGGTTCGGTGGAAAGAATTACAGGGTTTAAGAAAGATGAAGTAATAGGAACAAAAGCTGGTGTATTGTGGGGTAAATTAATGGATAAAGAGTTTTATGAAAAAATGTGGAAAACCATAAAAAATGAAAAGAAAACATTTACAGGCTCAGTTAAAAATCACAGAAAAAATGGTGAAGTATATGAGGCACATGCAAGCATCTCACCTGTACTAAATGAAAAAAAAGAAGTCATATTTTATGTTGGTATTGAGAGAGATATAACAGAAGAAAAAAATATAGATAGAATGAAAACAGAATTTATATCTTTAGCATCCCACCAACTAAGGACCCCACTATCTGCAATTAGATGGTACTTAGAAATGTTATTAAATGGGGATATGGGTAAATTAAAAGAAGAGCAAAAAACCTTAGTAGAAAATGTAGATAAATCTAATAAAAGAATGATTGAGTTAGTAGATGCACTACTGGATATAACTAGATTAGAGTCAGGAAAAATAACTGTAGAACCAAAACCATGTAATATAGCAGATCTATTAAATGAAGTTTTAACAGATATTGGAAATAGATTCAAAGAAAAAATACAAGATATAAGAGTTAATATAGAACCAAATATACCAATAACAATGATAGATCCAAAATTAATAAGACAAGTGTTTTTAAATCTATTAACAAATGCAAATAAATATACGCAAGAAAAAGGGCAAATAGAAGTAACTCTTAAAACAGGGAGTAATAATAAAAACCTAATATTTGAAGTAAAAGATAATGGATATGGAATACTTGAAAAGGATAGAGCACAAATATTTGCTAAATTTTATAGGGGACAAAATATTGTAAAACTAGAAACAGAGGGAACAGGGTTAGGTTTATATTTGGTAAAAATAATAGTAGAAGCATCTAAAGGCACAGTAGATTTTGTTAGCAAAGAAAATAAAGGGACCACATTCACAATTACATTACCTATAATAGAGATAGTAGATATAAAACCTAAGGATATTAAAAAAATATCTAAAGTAGTAAAAACTAAAGATAAAAAAACAACTATAAAACAAACCAAACCTAAAAAACCAAAAACAGAAGAAAAAATACAATCTTTAATATAAACATATCAGGTAGTAAACAACTATCAATAATGCATTATAAAGCATAGTAGTGTATATTAATGGTGTAAAGATACTTAAGGAATTAAATAAATATGAGAAAAATATTAGTCGCAGAAGACGATAAATTTTTATTAAATATATATAAAACAAAATTAACAAAAGAAGGTTTTGAAGTAGTAACTGCGGAAGATGGAGAAGAGGTAATAGAGAAACTAAACGATACAAAGTATGACTTATTAATATTAGATTTAATGATGCCTAAAAAAGATGGATTTCAAGTTTTAGAATACATAAAATCTAAAAAAATATTAAAAGACACCCCTATAATAATAGCGTCTAATCTAGGACAAAAAGAAGATATAGATAGAGCGTTGGCATTAGGGGCACAAGATTATATTATAAAAAGCCAAACTCCTCTTAGTGAATTAATGACAAAAATAAACACATATCTATAAATAATCTTATTTCAAAAATCTAAAAAAAAAACAAAATAACTATATCTAATATTTATAGGTGACTATATTAATTTATGCTAACATTAAAGCAGTATGCTGCCCCCATATAACAATAAAATAATATACGATAAACTAAAGGAATTAGACGTAATAGCGGAGGATAAACTCAATAAATTTTTCAAAGCTACAGAAACAAACAAAGAAGACTTAAGTGAGATATTAGTACAAGAAGATCTAATATCTCCAGAAAACATTGGAATAGTAATAGCAGAAGCTGTAGGATCACCTTATATATCTTTAGCTAAAACTTACATAAAAGAAGATGTATTAAAAATCTTACCGGAACATTTTGCAGATACTCATAAAATAGTTGCATTCTCAATAGAAAATGGAATATTAAATATCGCTACACCATTTATAAACAATAAAGAAATAACAGAAATAATTCAAAAAAAAGCACAAATGCCGGTAAAAGTATTTTTCTGCTTAGAACGAGATATAAATGAAATACTTCCATTATATAAACAAAATATAACTGAAGTTTTTAAAGAGATGTTACGAGATGCAAAAATAGAAGATTTACCAGTAGAAAAAGTATTAGATACAATAATTGAATACGCATACGATAATAAAGCATCAGATATACATATGGAACCAAAGGATAACCATGCAATGATTAGATACCGAGTAGATGGAGTATTAAAAGATATAGCAAAACTTCCAAAGAACCTACATGATCAAATAATTAATAAAATAAAAGTAGAATGTGGACTTAGAACAGATGAACATTTAAGTGCTCAGGACGGAAAGATGAAACATACCACACAAGCAGAAGAATTAGATATTAGAGTTTCTATTGTTCCTTTAACAAAAGGAGAAAACTGTGTAATGAGACTTTTAGCATCACATATTAGACAATACGGTTTAAATGACTTGGGACTAGAAGAAGCAGAAAATAAAAAAGTGGAAGCAATGTATAAAAAACCCTACGGAATGATATTATCAACAGGTCCTACAGGATCTGGTAAAACAACCTCTATGTACGCAATATTACGGGAATTAAACACCAGAGAGAAAAACATTACAACAATAGAAGATCCAGTTGAATACGATGTGTTTGGTATGAATCAAATACAAGTTAATACAAAAACTAATTTAACATTCGCAGAAGGATTAAAATCAATATTACGACAAGATCCTGATATAATATTTGTTGGAGAAATAAGAGACCCTGATACAGCATACATAGCAGTTAATGCAGCAATGACTGGTCATTTAGTATTATCAACACTACATACCAATGATGCATCCACCACAATACCTAGGTTATTAGATATGGGCATAGAACCATTCTTAATAGCATCTACAGTAAACATTATAATTGCACAAAGATTAGTTAGAAAAATATGTACCAATTGTAGATACTCATATACAAAATCAATAAAAGAATTAACAAAAGAAATTAATGATAAAGAAATAATAAAAACAATAGAAGGTATAGAAAAATCTAAAACCAATATTAGGTTATATAAAGGTAAAGGATGTGTAGCTTGTGGTAATACAGGATACTCTGGAAGAATAGGAATATTTGAAATACTAGAAGTTACAGAAGATATAAGAAAATTAATAGTAGATAAACAATCAGCAAGTAAAATAGCAGAACACGCAATAAAGGAGGGTATGGAAACAATGTTGCACAATGGTATAAAAAAAGTGGTAGCAGGAACAACTACTATAGAAGAAGTTCTAAGAGTAACAAAGGATAAATAACAATGTTTAGTCCTATAAGCATAGTAGAAAAAATATCATTTACTAAACACATGCTAGTAATGTTAAAGGCAGGGATACCTATTTCTGAAGCATTACAAATTTTAATAGATCAAACACCAAATAAAGGATTCAAAAAGATATTAAAAAATATTGAAGAAGAACTAATTAAAGGTAAAACTTTAAGTAAAGCTATAGAAAAACAACCAAACTTATTTGATCAGCTATATATAAGTTTATTAGAAATAGGGGAAAAATCAGGAACTTTAGAAAAAAATTTAGAATATTTAGCAACTAAATTATCTAAAGATTACTCTTTTAAACAAAAGGTAACCTCCGCATCAATGTACCCATTAATAATATTAATTACTGCCTTTTTGGTAGGTATGCAAATTAGCTTGTTTGTATTACCAAAATTAGTAGATTTATTTGAATCAATGGATACTAACCTTCCTATAAGCACAAAGTTATTAATAGACTTTTCTAACTTAATGAAAAACTATGGCTTTGCTATATTTGGAGGTTTCTTTTTATTAATAATAATATTTTGGTCATTACTATTTATAGAAAAGGTTAGATATCAATGGCAAATATTACTAATGAGACTAACTGGAGTAGGAACATTTATAGTGAATGTTGAAACGGCAAACTTTTGTAGGAACTTAGGAATAATGGTGAAAAGTGGAATACCTTTAATGTCTAGCTGGGATATACTAGAAAAATCTACAAATAATTTAATATTTAAAGAATATGTTAGAGATTTAAAAAAAGGTGTAAGCACTGGAAAACCCATATCCAGTACTATTTTAGATAAAAAATTTAAATTTTTCCCTATAATAGGATCAAAAATGATAAGAGTAGGGGAAAAAACAGGTAATTTAGATGAATCATTACTCTATCTTGGAGATTTTTTTGAAGGTGAAGTAGATAATGCCTCTAAAAATTTAAGTAGTATATTAGAGCCCGTATTATTATTTGTTATAGGTATGGTAGTAGCATTTATGGCAGTTGCTATTATTTCACCTATTTATCAATTTACAAGCAGTGTACAACAATAATAAATGATTATAGGTAACAAAGGATTTACATTAATAGAAATGCTACTAGTAGTAGCAATAGTTTCTATCATTGCTACATTTTCCACTGCTTTTTATTCCAGATTTATTAATCAAAGTTCTATAAGTAATATTCAAGATCAATTAATTAGCCAAGCACGTAAAGCTCAAACATATGCAATGCAAAATAAACAAAACACCAATTGGGGAATTAATTATGCAACAAATATATTAACTTTATATTCAGGTACTAGCTATGCGGCAAGAAATACAGCTTTTGATGAAACATTTGAATTTAATACAAATATAACAATAACAGGAATAACAGATATAAATTTTGCTAAAGCAACTGGGAAACCAAATACTACTGCAAGTATTACAATAACTAGTACAACAGGTTCCAAAACAGTAAATATAAATGCACAAGGTAATGTAACACCTTAAATAAATAGATAATGTTTAAAAGCATGCTAAAACAAAATAACTATAAAAAAATGATAAAGAAAGAAAAAACTAATAAAGGTTTTTCTATAATAGAAGTTATACTAGCTGCTGCAATTTTTGTTATCTTTTCAGGTGGGGCAGTAGCGTTAGTACTCCATAGTTTTTCTTCAACTAGGTTAGCTAAAGAACAATTAATAGCCAATAACTATGCAAGTGAAGGAATTGATGCAGTTAAATCAATTGGTAATCAATCATATGCAAGTTTAGTAAATACAGTAGGAGTAGGAGTATCAGTGACCGGTGGGGGAGTTTGGACATTTTCAGGAACAAATAATACATTTGATAAATATACTAGGGTCATAACTGTAAGTGATGTACAAAGAGATGGAAGTAATAATGTAGTAGCCAGTGGAGGTACTTTAGATGCAAATACCAAAAAAATAACATCTACTGTAACGTGGAATTTTTCACCAAATAGAAATAAAACTATTACATTAACTTCTTATATTACTAATTGGCAAGCCACTATAATTCAAACATTTGGAGGAATGCTGGTGTATGCAGATACTACAGCAGGAGCAGATAGGATAGCGTATAGAGAATTAAGTGCAGACGGCACTTCATGGTCTACAGCTACATCAGTAGTAGATGTAGATGGAGCTTCTACAAATAGAGCACCAAGAGCAGTAAAAGTATATGCGAGCAGTACAAGAGATGAGAAGATATTAGTTTCAAGACACTATAACGGAACAGCACAAACTATATATGCACAAGTATATAACGGAAGTACTTGGGGAAATTTAGTAACTCTAGCAACTTGGAATGCCACAACTAACTTAACAGTACAAAACTTTGATGGGGTATACCTAAATAATGGAACCTTTATGGTGGTGTATGCCGATAACACAGCAATACCAAAATACAGAACATGGAACGGAACTAGCTGGGGAGCTCAAACAAGTATGACTACGCTTGCAAGTGTACCTGTACAAGTAGAAACAAAGGTTAGACCAAATACAAATGAAGTAATGGCAGTATTTGTAGCTGCAAATAGTGCAACAATATCCCAATATTATAGCGGAAGTGCGTGGTCTGCAATAACAACACATGCATCGGCGCTAAACACATTAACAAGAAGATATATAGCCTTTGATTGGAGTCCTAATAATAATACAAAAGGATTAATAGCCTATACAAACAGTGCCACAGATAGATCTTTAGATACTAAGATATGGACAGCAAATGGAACTGGGGGAGGGGCATGGTCTGCTGTAGCAAGTACAGCTAATCAGGGAGCTACAACTGCTATAAGACTAGGAGATGCAACAGTAAGTGGAGGGACTGGAATAAACTTCTTTATGGTATGTAACAACAATACTACCCCAAGTGTAATATGTTATAAATTAAGTTTTACACCTTCAGTAGTAATACCTACAAATCAAACAATTGCAGCTGCAACATCAACAGGAACACAAAGAACATTTAGTGCTATGTATAACCCACAATCATCCACCAATGGATTAGTTGTTTATTCAGATAATTCAAACATACCTAAATATAAACTGTATACAGAATCTACTACTACCTGGGCAGCTACAGCATCAAATATTACTACAACTCCGTATACATTAGGTATTGTAAATGCAGTTGAAATGATACCAAATGCAACAACCAATGAAATAATGGTAGTACTGGCAGATGCAAATTTAGATACATATTCTATAGTATGGAACGCAAATACAAATACTTTTTATACAACTCCAACAGGTAAAGTATTTACACGGCATGGAACATTAGGATCAAATACAGCTGATTACTATTTTGATTTTGCATGGGATGCCTTTTAAAATGAAAAATATAAATGTAACCATTAAAAAAACAATAGAAAATACAAAAGGATTTACCCTAATAGAATTATTATTGTATTTAGCAATTGTTTCCATTGTTATTGTAGCTTTAGTATATTTTTCAATAGACGCAACAAAAGCAGGTATTAAATCAAAGGTAAAACAAGAAACAGTTACTAATGCGAGGTATATTACAGAGAGATTAAATTACGAATTAAGAAATGCCATTGGAATTAATACAGCTACCTCTAATTTTGGTGTAAATTTAGCAACCAACTCAGCGTATCAATTATCTATAGCAGCTACCTCACCAAACAACCCTACTATATTCAAAGTAAACAGTGGTACATTACAAGTAAGTCAGGGTGGTGGAGCTTTTACAAACATTACATCATCAGAAGTAGTAATTACTAGTTTAGTATTTACTAACAATACGTCAGCAGACGGTAATACAAAAAACATATCTTATGTATTAACAATTGGAGCGATACCTGTAAATAATTCTCAGGAATATGTAGATTCTATAACATTAAGATCTACAATAGAATTAAGAAACAATTAAATATGTTTAAAAATAACAAGGGATTTATAGCAATATCATCCGTACTAATAATACTTACTGTAGTAACAGCAATGTCATTAAGTGTAACTATGTTATCAGTAGGGGAAGGACAGGGTTCTTTTGCACAAACAAAAGGAAGAACTAATTTATCTTTTATAGACAGTTGTGTTAATGATGCATTGTTAAAGTTATGGGCAAGTTCTACATACACAGGAGGTAATGTTACATATCCAACAGGAACATGTGTAATTACAGTTTTAGAAAGTGGGGGAGTATACACAATAACGGTTACAACAAATGATACAACATATAAAAAAACGGTAACCCTTACAGCGACTAGAACAACTACAGTAAATATAACTAGCTATATAGAAAATTAAAGGATAATTTGTCATATTCATTGACTATATATAAGAGGACAACTAAACTTTAAATGCGTATATATTTGCTTATAAATTAAGCTTAAAAATTGGAGATACTTTTAAAATATGAAACTGTCCAAAAAAAGTAATTTAAATAAAAATTCAGGGTTTACCTTGATTGAATTGTTATTAGTAGTAGCAATTATTGCAACTCTTGCAATTGGTGTATTTGTAGCACTAAATCCATCACAAAGATTGAAAGATTCTAAAGATGCTAGAAGAAGAACAGATATAGCTAACATATTAACAGCTGTACACGCCTACATTGTAGATAATGGGGGATCATTACCAAGCGGATTAACAGCAGGTATGAGTGAAGTTCAATTAGGAACAGCAGCTTCTGGATGTGCCGTATCTACAGGCGGATGTACCGTAGCAGCTACTGCTTGTGTAGATTTAGCTACACCATTAGCAGCTTACTTAAAAGATATTCCTATGGATCCATCCACAGGTAGCGCTTCCGAAACAAATTATTCGGCTGTTGTAGATGCTAACGGAATAGTTACTATAAGAGCATGTGGTTCTGAAGGTGGAACTGATATTGAAACCTCTAGATAATAATGTAGATGTTTAATAAAACCGAAAGTATTTTAATTTACCTGTCCAGTACTGGTCTAACTATAAAAGATAAAGACCAAGAGAGACAGGTAAATTTTGATCCTAAAACAGTAAGTTATTCAGAGATAATAGATCATCCACAATACAACGAATTTATAAAACAGCAATTAGACTTAAGATCATTCTTTAATAAGCATGTAGTCATACTCTTAGAAGATACCGTTTTATTTATCAAAGAGTTTGTAACTTTAGTAAATATAGAGGGAGATAATTTATTTTCGGAATATAAAAATTCTATACCGCTACCCTTAGATAAAATTGAATACAGAACAAGTCATTTAGATGGAGCAAGTAAATTATATGTAATAAATAAAGAACTATATGAACCAATTGTTAAAACACTGTTAAATATAAATAGTATTATAGATGGAATATACCCTAAAGAAGGGTTAGTAGAGAAAATAAGAATAAAAGAAAATATACCTCAATTAGATGAAGAGCCCCTAAGTAAATATATTTATAAAAATAAAGAACATCTAGAAGATATTAATTTCAATCAGCAATTAACATTTACACCTAGAAGAATAAGAATAGTTACTTTAATACTTATATTAATATTATCTTTAACAATTACTTCAGTACTCTTACTAAATAGAAACAAACAAGAAAAAGAACAAGAATTAATTAACGATATAAATACTACGGAAAATACAATACTAATAAAACAAGCACAACCAGTAACTGAAATAGAGCAATTGGATGCAGAAATGAATATTGAGAAAGTTAACTTTGCAGATATAAAAATTAAAATATTAAATGCATCTGGAGTAGCTGGAGAAGCTACAAAAGTTAAAAACCTTTTTATAAAAGCAGGTAACACAAATATAGAGGTTGGTAATGAACCAAAAACAAACGAGGGATATACAAAAGTTATATATAAAAATAAAAGAGTACTAACTAGCAAAGAAGATATACTAGCACCCATAAAACCATACTTTTCTAGTTTTGAGGAAATAGAAGAAATAATAGAAGCTCCTACCGAGGATGTTTTAATAATAACAGGCATAGCTAAATAGGAAATAAAGATGCCCAGATGATATAATCTTCGCAGAAATCATTCCAACAAAAAATCAATATTAGGAGAAGAGATTATGTGCTTAATAGAATTAAGTGATCTATACGAAATGTTTGAAAGTATAGTTCAAATCAAAGTATTCCGATTTGCAATAATCGGAGGTAGTTTGTATGTGTTGAGCGCAACATTGCTTTTCTTCTTTGAAAAAAAGATGCATATGCCTGTAAGTAAGGCATATATGTGGCAAACGCTAATAACATATACTCTGCAATTTGCATTTAATGCAATTTGGACTTGGGGAGATCCAGAGGCAACACTACTAGAGAATGCTTTTAAGGTAATACGTTTTATACCTGCAAAGGCACTTATTTGGTACGTAAACCAATGGGTATTCAAAGGGTGGAAATATGTAATTAAAAGCACCCAAATTGCCAACGCCATAACAGTATTAACTATTATGGTAGCCAATTATTTTATATTCGACATGTTCGTGTTTAAACAGGCAGATTAATCTGCCTGTTTTTTTATATTAAAAGGCTATATTTATAGTACACAAAAACAAATAATACCTTTGCTACGGGTCTATAAAGGTATACTTATTTATGTTATACTATACAGCGTATTAGAGAACGATCGTAACCCAACAGTAACAATCTTCCTAAGAAATTAATAATTTAGATTTATAGATAGGTAATAACATATATATGGAAACCAAAGGATTAAACTCACTAAGGCCTAATGAAATATTTAGAGGTGATGTAAAAATAATTAAAAAAAGTAAACCAGGACCAGTGGTATTTATAGTAACAAATGGTATTGGTGCAGTAGAGGCAGTTATAAAAGATTCTGACTTTAGAGCAGGAGAAGTAGTATACATTGAAGGACAAGTAAATGAACACAGAGGAAGACTTCAAATAGAATTAGACATGATTAGAAAATCTAAAATGGATTTTGAAACTATCATTACAGAAAGAAGCAAACCAATAAGGACTACTTTTAGTATTCAATCTTCTAGATATGAAACTATGAAAGAGGTTATGCTAGGTATTGCAGGAAGAATTAGAAAAGCAGTATTAGAAGGTCAACCAATAATGATAAGACATCACAGTGATGCAGATGGAATCATTTCTGGTATAAGCATTGAACATGCAATATTAGGTCTTATGCAAGACCTAGGTATAGATTCTAGATATTTACTATTTAGAAGTCCTTCAAGAGCTCCTTTTTATGCATCAGGTGATTTATTTAGAGATATTTTATTATCTAAAAAACTCTTAGAAAATGAATCTGAAATAAAACCTTTAATAATAGTTGCTGATAATGGTTCTACCCCAAGTGATGTATTTGGATTAAATAGTTTAAAAGTACTTGGATATGAAGCAATAGTAATAGATCATCACAATCCCGTAGTCTTAAACAACGGTATAACAGCAATTGATGGTTTCGTATCTCATCACTTAAACCCATACAAACATGGATTAGATGGTAAAACATCCGCAGGGATGCTTTGTTATGAAGTAGGCAGATTAATTTGGGAAAAACTAGATGAGCCAAAATTACCAGCAGTAGCAGGTATATTAGATAGATGTGATATTCAAGAAACAGAAGATTACATAGCAAAATCTGGAATGAGTAGAGAAGACTTAGCTAAAATAGGTACTGCAATTGACTATATTTCATATCAATTAAAACATGATGCAGGTAAAGGCGTACATGAACTATTATTTGGTAATCAAACATTTGTAGAACTTGTAAATAATGAGGTAACTGCAGGGTTTGAAACTCAATTACAAAGCACTTTACCATACCTTAGAACACAAGAAATAAATGGTGTAACACTATCTACAATAGATGTATCAAAATACACTATGAAGTTTACATACCCATCTCCAGGACTTGTTATAAGTAGAATACAAGAAATAGTACAAGCAGAAAATGAAGCTAATGTAACAATGACTTTAGGTCATATGGAAGACTCTATAATCATTAGAGCAAGTAAAGCTGTATTACCCGTACAAAAGATAATGGATAATTTAAAAGCTAAATATCCAAACGCTAACGTAGATGGAGGAGGTCATGAAGTAGCAGGTACTATTAGATTTGTTGCCGCTTTTGGAGATACTATTCTTGAAGAAATAAAAACTATGTTAAAAGAAATAAAAGCTGAAGATTTAGTTAAAAACGAAGAATAATCTTTTACAATAGAAAAGAATTAAAAAAACAAAGGGAACACCCAACAGGGTGTTCTTTTTGGTAGTAAGCAATATTAACAACAAAATTAAACACAACGTAGTAATATTAGATAAATAATCTAGAAAGAGGAGTATCACTGTGAAAGTTAATCCAACACCTAATAGCAAAATAAAAACAATGAAAGTAGGGGATAAGTTTTCAATAAAGCTCTCTCCAATGAATGCAACAACACAGAAGGTAGAAGAAACAATAGAAATACTAGAAATAGGAACATATCCTTCAAAGCCGGGGAGTAAAATTTCATATAAAGGGGCTAAAGTAAAAATTCTCAGAACAGGGGAAATACGCATACTATCCTGGATGATACTGGAATTTGTGAAAGAGGTATCTAAAGAAAAAACTGAGAAAGTAGCTTAAACATAAAGGGTCGTGTTACACGACCCTTTAACTTTTATTTGGTATAAATAATAAGAACTTAAAGTAACGATATATTACTAAAGATTCAAATCAGAAACATCTTCATTAGAGGTATTATCAATATCTTTCATTAAAGTATCTAACTCATCTACAACCTCATTATTAACTTCTACCGGTGTAGAAGATTTTTCTTCAATAGGAGTATACGTGGTTGTTTCTTTTTTAGTACTGTCTAAAGTTACACTACCAACTTCATTCTTAGTAGAAGTCATCTTATCAGTAGTATTAGAATCTTTCATTTTATAGAACCAAATAAAACCTAGTAAACCAGCAATAAACACAAACAATAAAACAACCAAAGCTATAATTGAAGATCCTTTTTGGTTTTTAATCATAATTAATTCTCCTCAGTAGTAGAAGTTTCTACGGATTGATCTCTTAAAGCTTTTATATCTGCACGTATCTCACTTACGTAAAAGTCTCTAATAGCTTTTCTCATATCTTTTAATTCTTTTAACATTGACTTGGAGGATTCTATAGTTGATTTATAAGCTCCTTCAGATTCACCACATACTAAATCTTTAGAAGATTTAAGTGTATCTATAAAAGATACGTATTTAGAAGCATATTCTTTTACCATAGAATCAAATGTAACTAAATCTTTATCTAACTCGGTAGTATCAAAACCTTTGGCTTTGAGTTTAGAAGATACTTCCATTAATCTCGTTTTTAACTTTGTATAGTTTTCTACATGGTTACCTTTATTTTCTTCAAATGTATCTATTCTTTTATCTACTAAATTACCAACAACATCACAACGTCTTTCAGTTCTGTTTTCTTTTATTTCTTCTCTCTTTTGTTCCATAGTTTCTTTACGCTCTTCTTTGTTTTCTGCTCGTTCTGTTTTACGTTCTTCCAGTTTTTCCCTTCTACCCGAATTATTAGTATCTTCTGTAGTGGCATTGCTTGCAAAAGCAAGTGTAGGAACAGATAAAGCAACTACTAATATAGTTATTGGAATTAAGTTAAGTATTTTCATACTTTAATATTAAAATAAATAAGTAAAATCAACAAGCAATAACAATAGTTATAAAATAAAGAATTCTCTTTGATAACAAGGTTATTAAGTAAAAAGTCGTACAAAAGAAAAAACCTCCGAAGAGGTTTTTTCAAGTACCCTAATAACCGAAGTTATTAGAGTAAAAACAATATAACTTATATATACAAAAGTGTCAACACTTTATTTTAAATATATGTTTGAAATTGCAGTAACTTATTTAAGAGGTTAAAATAAAGTAATGAAAGGCATAATATTAGCAGGTGGTACAGGATCAAGATTATATCCAATAACAATAGCAGTAGTAAAACAATTACTACCAATATACGATAAACCATTAATATATTATCCATTTTGTACTTTGTTAGAAGCAGGAGTTACAGAATTTTTAATAATATGTACAAAAAAGGATAAACCATCATATGAAAAATTATTTGGAGATGGGGAAACATTAGGAGTATCTATAAGTTACACAGTGCAAGATAAACCAAACGGAATATCTGAAGCCTTTATACTTGGAGAACACTTTATTGGGAAAGACAGTGTATGGCTAATATTAGGTGACAATATATTCTTAGGTGATAACCTGGCTAAAACATTAGAAACAGTAAAAGAAAATAACAAAGGAGGTACTGTATTTTCATATAAAGTAAAAGATCCCGAAAGATATGGGGTTATAGAATTTACAAAAGATAATAAAGTAATTTCAATAGAAGAAAAACCCGAACATCCAAAATCAAATTATGCTCAAACAGGTTTATACTACTTTAATAATAAGGTAATTGATATTGCAAAAAATCAAAAACCATCAAATAGAGGAGAACTAGAAATAACGGATGTATCTAATTTCTATCTAAAAGAAGGTACTCTTAGAGTAGTTAATCTACCCCTAGGTACAACATGGTTAGACACTGGAACATATAATTCTTTATATGATGCAGGTGATTTTGTAAGAGTAATACAAGAAAGACAAGGCACATTATTAGGTGCCCCTGAACTAATAGCATATAAAAAAGGGTTAATAGATAAACAACAACTATTAAAACTGGGAGAAAACATGAAAAAAACCGAATATGGACAGTATTTAATAAGGACTTCTAAAGAATAAACATATATGAAACAACCAAAAATATCATTTATAGTAGTTAACTACGCAACCAAAGGCTTATTAGAAAAGAATATAACTAACTTATTAAATAACTGGGATAATGCAGAAATAATACTAGTAGATAATGACTCCCCAGATGGATCTGCAGACTTTGTAGAAGAAAAGTTTGGAAAAGAAAAGAAACTCACATTAATAAAATCTAAAAATAATGGCTTATCAGCAGGATTTAATCAAGGAATTAAAAAAGCCACAGGAGATTACCACATATACTTAGGTACAGATGCATTTCCCACTCATAATGCCTTAGAAAAAATGCTAAATCATATGGAAAGTGATCCTAGTATTGGATTAATAACCCCACATCTATATACAAGAGATGGTAAAACAGATATGGATGCTCATAGGGGATTTCCAACACCGTGGACAGCCTTAAGTCACTATATGTACTTAGATAAATTATTTCCAAAATCAAAGCTCTTTAATGGATATAACATGGGATATGAAGATATAAATACAATACATGAAATAGATGCATGTATTTCACATTTTATGTTTGTAAATCCCAATGTATATAAAAAAATTGGTGTTTGGGATGAAAACTTCTTTTTGTATGGGGAAGATATAGACTTTTGTTACAGAATCAAACAGGCAGGGTTCAAAGTTATTTATATGGGAGATACGAAAGTTCTTCACTATAAAGGTGCAGGTATAAGTAGGAATACTTCAAAAGATATAGAAAATGCAATGAATGGTGATTTTGAATATACAAGTATAAGAGACAAGAAGGTGGAAAAAGGTAAAGATGGAGATATTAAAATATGGATGAGATTAAATATTACAAGAGAATCTTCCAAAGCAATGAGACTATTTTATAGGAAACATTTTATGGGTAAATACAATATAGTGTTAACTTATATAGTATTACTAGGTATATGGGGAGTTGAACAACTAAAAATATTCAAGGTTTTATTTAACTACTACATATTTAAAAAGTAACTGCAATCCAAATAATTGGAAAGGACATATTAATAGTCATTGCTAAGAAACAATTATTAAATTAAAATACAGCTGTGCCCAAAACACCCCATAAACAAACAGATAAAGGAACCCCCAGAGAAATGACTTTTAAAAAGTTTATTGAAATATCTAAATGGACTATTAAAATTCTCTTCAATATTGATAAAAAACTAACAATATTTAACGTAATTATGGATATTGTTAAAAGATTTGATGCCATAGTTAACACATATGTAGTAGCAATGATGTTTGATAAGGTTACCAATTCAATAGCTGCTGGAGATACAAATATACAAACATTACTTCCTTATATGGGAATATTACTCGGGTACAATATACTATCCTCAATAGTTAATTATTTATCTAATAAAGTCGGACAATCTCTAAGATTAAAATTTAATCCTAAAATAGAGAGATTAACTTATCAAAAGCTACATGAATTAGGACTCCAAAAACTAGAAGAGCCAGAGATGAATAATATTGTAACTAGGGCGGATAGAAGTATAAACAGTTTAGTTACCTATTTTAAACAAATTACTAATGCTACAGGTATGGTAATAAGTTTTATTACAACATTATTTATCGTGTTATCATTTGCCCCGTATTTAGTACCTTTAATAATTCTAGGTACAATACCTGGGATGTTTCATGATAAAAAGTATAGAAAACTAATCTATGATTTTGAGTACCAAAAAACAGAAGAACATAGGAAAGCTTATATAAGTTCTAGTAACCTCAGTTCAGTAGTAATGTTACCAGAGATATTAATAAATAGGGCTATTAACTACTTAGATAAAAAATTCACAACATATACAGAATGGTATATGAACAAAAGAATTGAATTAGGAGACAAATGGGTAAAGGGCAGTCAAGGTTGGGGAATGTTAAACGATCTAACAGTATATATAGGATATATTGCAATATTTATGAAAGCTATAACCAAACAAATAACAATAGGAGATGTGTATTTTCAAACCAGAATAATACAAAAGTTAAGTGGGGATTTTGACTCAATACTATTCTATTTAAATGATTTATTTGAATATGCAATAAGAATAAATGATGCTTATATACTATTTTCTATGGAACCAAAAGTGAAACAAAATAGTATAAAAATGCAAAAACTTCCGATAGGACCAAAAATAGAATTTAAAAACTTAACATTTCAATATCCTAACTCTGAAAAAAAAGTATTAAATAACTTAAACCTAACTATTGAAACTGGACAAAAAGTAGCAATTGTAGGATCTAACGGAGCAGGTAAAACAACTTTAATGAAAATATTGTGTGGTATTTATGAACCAACAGTAGGCAGTGTTATTATAAACGACAAAGATTTAAAAAATATTGATAATGAATCATGGTATGAGAATATAGGGGTACTATTTCAAGAATATAATACACACACTCAATTAACAGTAAAAGAAAACATTATAATAGGGAACCCTAATATAAAATTTGATTCAAAAAGAATGATAGAAGCAGCCAGTAGTGCAGATGCATTAGAATTTATACAAGCATACCCTAATAAATTTGATCAAATATTAAGTCAAAGTTTCGAAAAAGGAATAAGACCATCTACCGGGCAATGGCAGAAAATAGCTATAGCAAGATTTTTTTATAGAGACTCTCCTCTTGTAATATTTGATGAACCAACAGCATCCATAGATGCAGTATCTGAATACAATATTTTTAATAAAATATATAAATTCTTTAAGAAAAAAACAGTAATAATAATCTCTCACAGATTTTCTACCGTTAGAAACGCAGATAGAATATTAGTGTTAGATAGAGGAAAAATAGTAGAAAATGGTACCCATGAAGAGCTTATTAGACTAAACGGCAAATATGCGGAATCATTTAACTTGCAAGCTCAGGGGTATACATCGTAATATTGTAGTTGCTAATTTTGAGATAAATTATAAAATGGGTAATAAATTAAATATAAAATTAGGAGGTGTTAGTGGTGGAAAGTAAAAAGAAAAAAAATAATAAAGAAGTAAATGAAAAAGAAACTAGTGTAGCTGTTGAAGAAGAGTGTACTTGTGGAGGATGTGTAGATGGTGAATGTATGTGTAAAGAAACCGACCTTGAAGACGGGGAAATTGAAGAATTAGATTTAGAAGACTTAGAAGATGAGGATTGGGATATTGATGAGGATGAAGATGAAAAAGAAGATGAAGAAGAACTTTGGTAATTATTATTTATAATTGATAAATTTAATGAACACCCCACACGGGGTGTTTTTTAATATACACAGTAGTATAATCAAAAAACCAATATTATATTAGTCAAGGAGCATGATATGAGTTTAGAAGAAAAAATAAAACAAGCACTACAACAGGGAAGGAAGATGACGTTTGATGAATTGGTTGAAGAAGTGGGAGAACATGAGAAAGTAGTGCGTGCACAACTGAAAGAAATGAAATACAAAACACTAAAAAAAGAGAAAGGTCTGTGGTCTTTGAAGTAAAACAAAATACACATACCATTCTGATTCCCTCGCATAAACTCCTTGAGAGCAGTAGTTATTCTCAAGGAGCTTTTTTATTCGCTATAATATAAAAATGAAAAAAATAATATTAATACTATCTATAATTTTAATTTCAATACTTGGTATAAAAATATATTCAAACTATAAAAATAGTCCTGCAACCTGTGATGTAATAGTTACACCAGAAAAACCTTGTGAATAATGGCAGTATAACTGTTATATTTGACATATATCCTTAAGAAAATATAGATTTAATAACAAAAAGTCTTGTAGAATTAACATAAAAGTATTTAGTTAATTTTGAAAACACAAAATTACCAACTTTATATCGGAGGTGATCGGTAATGCAGTTCTTATTAGATTTATTAGGAATAAAAAAGGAAGCTAAAGTTAGCGCTCCTGCAGTATCAGTTAAAAAAGCAGTAGCTACTAAAAAGAAACCAGCTTCTACAAAAGCAAAAAAAGTTACTAAAAAAAAGAAATAAATTAAACTAAACCAAAAGTTATTTTGGTAAATTTATAATTTAAATATACAAACAAGGAGTCTGCCCAGATAATGAGACTCCTTTGTTTATTTTCAAAACCAAGCAAATAAAAATCAAAGAATTATACTCCTACACATTTATAATTTAAGCTATATACATTAGTGGATATTTTAAAAAATGTAATTAGAATCAAAGTATTAGTACTCAATTTTTTTCAAGGAGTGCATACATGAAAAAATCTCTTACTGCCTTATTATTAATAGTAGTTAGTTTAACCTTAACAGGTTGTACACTGTTAAATAAAAACAAAGAAACTAACGAAATTGGAAAAGGCAAAACAACAGAAGAATCAATCACATCAAAAGTAAGTGATATATTTAATATGGGTAATAGCAAAGAATGCACATATGAAATTAAGGTAGATGCCACTACAACTACAGGACACATGTATATCTTCGGTAAAAAAATGGCACATACAGCAACAATAAAAATGGAAGATAAAGAACAAGTAATGAATTATATAATGGATGAAGAATGGTTATATAGCTGGGGAGATGGAATGCCTAACATGAAAATGAATTTGAAGGACATGGAAAAAGTTGGTAAAGACATGGAAAAAGATATAACAGAAATTCAAGATATTAACACAGAAGAAAGTGAAGAAATAGATTACAACAAATTAGGTATAAAAGATGATATGAATTTAAACTGCAAAAATTGGAATGTAGATAACAGTAAATTTGAATTGCCTAAAGATGTTGAGTTTACAGATATAACTAAAACTATGACTGACTTTACAAAACAATTTCAACAAACAACAGAAAAAGCAGACGATCTTAAAGATAGTATGTGTGGAGCTTGTAATATGACTCCAGATGAGCAAACCAAAAAAGAATGTTTAGCAAGTTTAGGATGTAAATAAGACTAGATTAACGTAAATAGAGTAGGGGACAATAGAAATTAATTTGCGGATAAGCCCATCCCACCGAAAGGTGGGATGCCCAGTTATAAAGGCATCACTTGATATAAGTTATTTTTATCAAAGTATATAAATCCACGTTTTCTATAATATTCTCTAGTACCAATTGAAGATATTACATACATCTCTTTATAATTATTTTTCAAAGATATTTCTTTTGCTATTTCAATAAGCTTTTTCCCAAGACCAATATGTTGCGCTTTTCCTTCTTCCTTTTCACCTATTTGAATACTCTGACCATATACATGTACTTCTCTAATCATTGAATGATCCCCTTCTTTTGGTAAAGATAATCTTAAAAATCCGGCTAGTTCATCATTATTATTAACATATTCAATAAATAGTTCTGTAGATCCTGTTGTAGTATAGGTATGAACGTTTATATGTAGGTCTTCAATATTAACTTTTACACCTCTAATTTCACGAGCTCTAATTTCTACAGGATGTATACCTTGTCTTTCTACTTCTTTTTCAACTATTTGCCTAAAATTAGTTTTTTTATTACCAACTACTATTTCATGGGAAGGTATATCTCTTATAACTCTAGTTAACCTACAATATCTAGGAGTACTTCTAAATACTTCTACTAATACACTAGACAATTCCCCATCTGTATACGGTTTCCATAAACCTTTTTTATAATAATCCATGAGTTCAGCGGTCTCTACTAAAGAACAAGGATATATTTTTAATTCATCGGGACAAAAGTCTATACCAAATACTTTTTTATAATCTTCAATATCTTTATCTGGAGTAGAACCATATAAGTTAGCCATCCAATGGCCATGTATTTTAAATCCATATTTACGAAGCAATGAAAAAGCTTTTCTAGTATCTTCTACAGAATGACCACGTTTATTTAGGTCTAATACAGTATCATCTAAACTTTGAATACCTATTTGAACTTTTGTAGCACCGAGTTTTCTAGTATGTATCATTTCTTCATCAGAAACATATTCTGGACGAGTTTCTACAACAAGACCAACACAACGTGTATAAGCTGTTTCATTCTTTTTATGAGCCTCAAAGAGGTCTTCCCATGTGCAATGTTCTGAAGTATTTACTCTTTGGTTTTTAGAAACAACAGTATTGTATTTATTGGATCCAAGTTCAACAGTTGTATCCCTATAAGGCATTTCTATATTAGGATCTTTCATTGAAAAGTTTTCAGAATTAAAATCATTCATTGCATCAAAGCAACGTTTAATAAACCATATTTGATAATCTTTAGGGTAAAAAGACCAAGTACCACCAAGTATTATTAATTCAACCTTATCTGTAGGATGTCCAATACTGCCGTATGCGCAAAGTCTGTTATAAGCTTGAAAGTAGGGATCAAACTTATTATGCTCAGCTCTCTGTGCCCCGGGTTCGCTAGAAACATAACTTTTAGGCATCCTCACATCATTGGGACAAAATATACATTTACCTGGACACGCAAAAGGTTTGGTTAATACGGTAACTGGAGTAACCCCAGATATGGTTCGTGTGTTTTTCATTTGTATTGCTAATCTTACTTTTTTTATTTCTTCTTCTGACAAATTCAACTCCCCTTGTTCCAACATCTTGTTAAAAGCTTCAATAACAGCACTTTTTTTAGATATTGCCTCATTAGTTAAAGGGTTTTTATGCAATACTTTTTGAACACTGTCTATAGTAGGTTTAGGTAGTGCTAACACATCCATTATTATTTTTTTGAAGATATTATGATTATTTGTTTCCATACAGGCTTATATTTTAACATTTATAGCCTTTTATATCCCCTTAGAGATATAATTCAACTATGGATATAAAAAAAGTACTAGATACTACCAAAGAATTTTATAAAGAGATAAGCAATGAATTCTCCAATACAAGACAATACTCTTGGAAGGGGTGGAATAAAGTAAAGGATATATTAGATTTAAAACCAGAACTTAGCGTGTTAGATATGGGGTGTGGTAATGGAAGATTTTATGATTATTTAAAAAACAATATAACTGTGGATTTTAAGTATATGGGAGTAGATGCAGATGAAAATTTACTTACGATAGCAAAAAACAAATACCCAGAGCAGTATTTAAAAACTTAGATATATTTAACGATATAAATCAGGAAAAAGATAGATATGATTTAGTAGCCGGTTTTGGAATAACACATCATATACCTGGAAAAGATTTTAGGAAAAAATGGTTTGAAGACGTTACAGAACTTCTAAATAAAAAGGGATATTTAATATTAAGCTTTTGGAATTTTTTAGATAAGAAAGCTTTAATAAAAACAGAAGAGTTAGAAGAAAATGATTATTGGTTAGGATGGAATACAAAAAATGTGAAAAGATATTGCCATTATTATACCCAGGAAGAAATGAATGAAATAAATAATTTACTATATAAAAAAGGATTGATTTTAGAAAAAGAAATAACAGATGCAGAGGATTTAAATAAGTATATGGTTTATAGGTATAATTAATATATGAAAGATTGCATATTTTGTAAGATTATAAATAAAGAGATACCTAGTTTTATAGTACAGGAAAATAATACTAATTTAGCATTTTTAGATATAAACCCAAACACAAAAGGAGTAACACTAGTTATACCAAAAACCCATGTGGAATCTAATATGGTAACAACTAATCAAGATACCTATATAGAAACATTAAAATTTGCTAAAGAAGTGGCAACTAAATTAGCAAAAAAACTAAATGTTGAAAGAGTAGGGTTAGCTATAGAAGGAACTGGAGTAGATCATTTGCATATTAAACTTTATCCCTTTCATAAAGACCAAGATATAAATACTAAACTAGAAGAATCACATGAAAAAATATTTAATGAGTTTTACCCAGGATATTTAACTACTAAATTAGGACCACAAGCAGATTTTAAAGAATTAGAAGATTTAGCAAAGGAATTGAATATATGAATATTGAACACTCCTACGAATTTGAAGAACAAGTCAAAAGTGATCCTACAGAAATAATGAATGACATTGTAGAAAGTAAAGTAACTGTAGCAGCTATACTCTCTCACCTTACAGAAGAGGAAAAATATTTTAAAAAGGAAAAGAAATATGAACTAAGGAAAGAATTAAAAAGACAGAATAGATATACAACGGAAAAAGCATTGGAGGAAGAGCTAGAAAATTATAAATACGAACCTGATGATATTTCAGTTATAAAAACTGTTAAAGGAGAGCTATTTGAAGCAATGCTAAGAAGAGAAGAAAAAATGCTCCCCGAAGTAACTCCTTTAGAAAAAGAACTAGCTAGTTTAATAGAAAACCCTAATAGATATAATTTACAAGAAATTTTAGATATAAAAAGAAGACCAGATACACTTTATACAAAAATAAGTGAAGAGGGTCAACTAATTATAAAGGGGGCAGGGGAAGCTAAATCGGCAAGATTAAATGAAAGAGCCTTGGATCAAATACTAACTTTTGAAGATAACATTAAAAAAATAGCTGATTTTATAGATAAGGCGACGCCAGAAGAATTAGAAAAATATGGATTAGCAGAGTTATCTAAAGCCAAAAAGGAATGGAATGAAAAACAAGAATATCTAAAAGAAGAAGATAGGAAACCATTGTTAGTTATAAATCCACATTTCAGAGTAACGTTAATAGTACCTAGTGATAGAGATACTGGATATAAGGATATGGTAGGAAAAACCTTACAAGAAACTTTTTCTAAAAAAGATTACGAAAGACTAATGAAAAACAAGGTAAATATTAAACGATCCAAATTTAGTACAACAGATATATCTGATACAGCACATAGAGTAATGAAAAAACTAGGTTAAATATTAACTCTCTAAAATATATTTCTCAAACTTAGCAATGCTATTTTGAGAACCATAAAAATATAAGTAAGAAGATAGGAGTAAAACACCAAGACTAAACATAATTGAGACTAATTGTTCAGAACCTGTGCTAGGTACAGGGGTACCAGAAGCATTGGTAGTTATAGCAGGAGTAGAGGTAGTAGAACCTAAGTTAGCGGGTACATTTTGACCCAAGTGAAGTTTAAAGGCATAAGTAGTTCCATCACCAGATACAGTAACATCATAATCACCAGATTGATCTACAGAAGATACAGACCATGCTCCAGTGCTATTAGCTTTTGTATCATAAGTAGTATTACCCACCTTAACACTAACATCACTAGATGCTTTTGCAGTACCTGAATATGTAGGCGCAACAGAGGAATACCACCATTCGGTATATTTAGCACCACCAAGGGATAAACCACCAATATTAGTCAATTCTAAAGCAAAAACACCGGGTATAAACGTTAATGATAATAAAAATACAAATAATGTAGGCAGGAACCTCTTCATATTTAAATGATAGGTTTGTAATTTACCATTGTCAATAATATCTGATAATATAAACCCATATAAAAGTTAAATTGGTATAAACTAGTGACTAAATCATATATATTCAACTTAAAAAATAGTTTGCAAGTTATATTTTTACCTATAAAAGACGCTAAAGTAGTATATATAAACTATAGAGTAAAAGCGGGTAGTAGCTATGAAAATGAAAAGCAAATAGGCGCAGCTCATTTAGTAGAACATTTACTAATGTATAGGGATAAACAATTACTAACGCAACACGGGGGGAAAATATATGGAATTACTAGTAGAGATGAAAGCTTATTTTATATAAAAATATTAAAAGAACATTTTGAACAGGCAATACAATGTTTAGGAGACACATTAAATATAAAAACCATTGAAATAGAGGATGTAATAACTCAAAAAAACATTATAAAGCAAGAAATTAAAAAAACTCTAAATAATCCTGAAAGAGAAGTATTTAGGAGATCTTATGCCACACTATATCCAACTACAAGGTTAGCTATATTAAATACAGGAACAATAGAAGATATAGATAAGTTAGAACTAGAGGAAACAGAACACTTTTTAAACAAACACTATACGACAAATAATTCAATATTGGTTATTGCAGGAGATATAGAATCGAGGGATGTTGAAAATATAGTAACTAAATACTTAGAAAACTTAGATAAGGGAGACAAGATCGAAGAAACAATTGTTCCGGAAGATTATTCAAAAGATATTAAAGTTAACATACTAGATAAAGAGTATCCTCAAAAGTATCTGAAAATTGACTATTACGGTTATAAACTAAAAGATACAAATAAATATGCTGTAAAATATTTAGAATTTATTTTAGATAATTATCTAAACGAAGAACTAAGATATAAGAACTCATTGGTTTATAAAATACATTTAACATCCTTTTCAGCCAGTACCTATGGAACATTTAGTATATATACCGTAGCAAATAATAAAGATGTTTATAAAGAAATATTAAAATATATAACATATACAAAGCTAGAAAAAGTATTACATGCTACAGATCTAGAAACAGTAAGAAATAACGTAGTAAGTGATTTTATATTTGAGATAGAGAAGCCCGCCAACTTAGTATCGTTTTATTCAGAAAACTATTTATTTAACAACCACATTACACCAGAAGAAGAAATACAAAACTACAAAGATGTAACGGAAAAAGATATTTTGGAGGTTATAAAACACATAACAGATCAATCCCCCAGCATTACAATTTCATAAATACTAAAGATAGGTTATAGTTAATGTAGTATTTGTTTATAGAGGAGATATTTTTATGGCAACTAAAGGTTTAGGAGAAATATTAGACAACGCAGGTATCCAATTAGGCAGGATAATGGGTATAAAAATACAAGAAGATCCAAACAATGGACAGAAACAAAAAGGTCCTGTAAAAAGAACGAGTAGAGAAACAGTTTATGACCCGGAAACAAAAGAAACTAAGTATGTAGAAGATGGGGCAGCTTATGATCCAGAAGCAGATGGATTTAACGAGCGAGATGCTAATAGATTCAGATAAATAGATTAAACAACCTAATCACACCCCCATATATAAACTATGGGGGTTGTGTTTTTTGGGCCAAAGGAATTAACTAATCTCTTGCATTTTATATCTTCAACATCCAATCTTTGCATATCATAGCTACGTATCACATAATTTGTATAATCTGACCTATCTCTTTGTATTTTACCCTTGTATAAAAGATTAAAAGAACTGAAACCATCTGGAACATAAGTGTATACATCTCTGCCATATGAATTTAAATACAAAGCAGCTTGAGAGAAATATTCACCACTATTATCATAAACACCTAATTTCAAAGCTTGTTTAGTACCACCAACTAAAGGGGAGTAATAAGCAGAATAAACGGGGTGATACTTATATATAACAAAGAGTAAAAATATGAATGGAAAAATCAAACTAATAACCTTAAACTTAAAAGAAATAGTAGCTATATATGAAGAAACGATAGCTAAAATAAACGGAAAGAATATTAAAGCATATCTATCAATCTTTTGTTCTGTAATAGTTAAAAACACATAATAATTCAATAAAGAAAATACAAAAATAAACACATTAAAATCTTTAGACTTTCTTAAACCCCATAAAGATAAAATAAGTAACAACAAGGTAATGGGGGAGAGCTTAAAAACTAAAATAACAGGATAATATAGATAATAAAGAACACCAGATAACATATCTGCACGAACATTATCTGTAACTGCACTAAATATTGACCCATACATTTCATTCCAAACATAAAGAGGATCTACCCAAAGAGCAGGGAAGAAAATAAATATAAAAATAGCTAAAAATAATAAATAACCAATTCCTATCAAGGCGTTTTGTCCAAAGGCACTTGCAAATATTTTATAATTATTCTTTTTGGTAGCTTCCTTTTTATGATGATTATTTAAATACTCTTTGTAATCTTTTATAATTTTTGCAACAAAAACTACCAGCATTATAGGACCTAGTATTAAAGATGTAACTTTAGCTAATACCGAAAAAGCTAAAAAGAAAGCTGATAATATAATGTATTTAACCTTGCTCTCTTTATACCAAAGCAAAAGAGCTAATATAGCAGTAAATCCAAATAAAACCTCAAAGGAAGTTTGATGAAACCAACGATTAATACCTATCATGTAAGGTTCAACAGAGAATAAGAACCCATATATTAAAGCAACCTTGTCATTAAATAATTTTCTTAAAAACACTACCTGAAATGCAAAAAGTATTAAAAATAAAAACACATTAAATACTTTTGATATAGCGTGTATATTTACAAAATAATCCGCATTCTCTAACGTAAGCGGAGTATCAGTGTAGGTTAATTGATACTTAAAAGATATATACTTAACAAAAGCATTAGACCACATTAAAGTTACACCTGGATGATATCGTTGATACGTTTCTTTAAAGTTATGTTGTTTTAAACCTTCCAAAAAGTTTTCAGATCTTCTATGCCACCTCTCCGCATCTGTATTTAACATATCGCCTTTAATACCGACTACTCTAAGGAATATAAATAAAACAAACACAACTATATAAAGTATCTTTTTATTGTGTCTAAATTTTTCTAAATAATTTAAAATTCCCATCTTTTTCTCCACTTAACATTAGCATATACAAAAGTAATAAATATTATAGCTAAAGTAACACTAACTGTAATCCCATTATATAGATCTTTAGGTATAAAGTGCATTTTTATTGTATGAATTCCCTGTGGAACATTAATATGAATAAAAATAGAGTCATTATCTCCTTCTACCGGTATATTTTTAATATCGTCTATATAAATCTCCCAGCCATAATAGTTTTTAATATAAGTATTAATAATAGTATCTTCGTATAAATTAACCTTAAAATATAATAAACCATCGTCTCTAATATAAGAGAAATCTCTAACAGTAGTTTGAGCAGAATCTCCTAAAGGTATAACATTACCATAAGGGTCAATTACGTAATCCAATCCAAGATCACTTAACTCGATATACAATAAAGTACTCCCTAAGTCACATCTAATAGGGTCTGCAATAGTAGTATGACGTAATGATTTTATACCAAGATTTTTAAAAGTATTTGAAATACCTTTTGAGTAAAAGACAGAATAACCACTAACACCATAAGCACTGGTTAGTAAATTATTATCTCCGCTAATATTATCTGACAAATCTAATACACGATTGTAATCTAGAGAACTATTCAAAATACTTGGTACAACAGGGATACGTATGATATCTGATTTTAGCTTTATCATAGAATTATTTGTAGACATAAATCCAAATAGTAATAAATCTAAAATAACCAGAATTGCTATATATTCCTTTTTTCTAAATCTTTTAAATGTAATAACAATTACAGATAGTAAAAAGACTAATCCCCAAAGGATATACCAAGGACTAAAAATATAATCATCACGGGATAAAACTTTTAAAATACTAACTAAAGAAGAATTATTTAATATGGCATTAATACTAAAATCAAACTTATTATTAATACCTAGAATATTTAAAATCTCTAGAGAGGATAAGTAAAGTATAGGGATACTTAAAACTTTTATAAAATGATGTTTAAGCAAATTATTAATATTTTTTAAATTAAAAATGTTTGGGATCTTTACATTTATTAAATCTGCATTAGAAATTAATAAGCCTACCAAGATACTAACTGCTAAGTTAATGAATATTACAGACCTTCCCCAATACCTAAATAGAGAGAGTGGAGGAATATTAAGTTTGTTTAATAGGGGAACATATTTAATAAAAGCCAATATTAAAAAAGAAATAATTAAATAATTTAGAAAAGTTCTAAGTTTAGTATGTTTTTTAAGAATAAATATAGAAAAGTAGGAAAATACAGATGATATTAGAGAAGAAATGCCAACATATATATAAGTTTCATGCATTAAGTAATCTGGGGATAAAAATGTTCCCATATAGTTAATACCATTGTTGAAAATAAAAGGTATTACTAAATTAACAATCATTGCAGGGGTATAAGAACCTTGTATAAAGTTAAGTGAAGTAGATCTGTCACTTTGTAAATAAATAGGTAATGCACTAAATATTCCTGGTAGAACAATAATAACAAAAGGTATAAACGTAAATAATATAAAAGACAAAACCTTTTTAGAAAACTTTTCTAAAGATACTAAGTATAAAAATTCTAAAAGAATAAAAAAGAAAACAAATTGAAAACTACCGAGATAAAAACAAAAACCAAGCAAAGTAGCGTTATATAGTGGATATCTAAGTAAATTAGAGTACAGAAACTTATCTATAATAACTAAACCCAAAGGAAATAAATAAGATATTAATGTAATGGAGAAATGTTGTTGATGGTATAAAAAGAAAAAAGAAAAGAAATATATTAAATTAGATACAGCAAACCCTAGCTTAGTAATTTGATAATTTTTAAGAAATATATATAAAGATATAGAGCCTACTAAATAACAAATAAGATGAAGAACTTTATAAGAGTAAAAAGGACCTAAATACTGAACCAACAGTATATTAACAGGGTTTAAGTATCCTCTTTCCATATCTGCATAAATAGGGAAACCTAAAAACATCCTTTCAGTCCAATAAGGAAATATACCTTTTTGTAATTGATCGTATAAATATATGCGAGACTGATAATGAAAAGTAGTAGAATCTTTACCAGAATATATTAAATATTGTGGTAGTAACAACTTATAAAAGAAAAGTATATAGGTAATAACCGATATTAAAATTATAGGTAAATACTTTTTTACGACATTAAAATCCATATATTAATACTTTACTACATATAACACTCAGTTACATAGAATGTTGTATCTTTTCTTTCCTTATACATATGATATTCTATTTCTATGAATAAAAGCGAATACGAAAAAATGGCGAAGTTTGAAAAAGAATATTGGTGGCATAGAGGAAGACTAGATTTGCTTGATACATTAGTAAAAGGATACACCAAAGGAAAAAAACTAAAAATATTAGAGATAGGTTGCGGAACAGGAGAGGTAACAGAATACTTAAAAAAATATGGAGATGTAACAGGATTAGACTTTTCAATGGATGCAATTAAATTTTGCAGACAACGAAAACTCAAAAACATTTATAAGAAAGATATAGTTACTACTAAAATTAAAGATTTTATTGCTAAACATGGAAAATTTGACTTAATAGTAACTCTAGATGTAATGGAACATATAAGAGAAGATATTTTAGTATTTGGAAAAATAAAACAATTACTAACCAAAAAGGGTGTCTACATTGCTACAGTACCGGCATATAAATTTTTGTGGAGTGAACATGACGAGTCATTACACCATGTTAGAAGATACCATTCATTAGAAATGCTTAAAAAATTAGAAAACACTGGATTTACGATATTAAAGAAAACCTACTTTGTCTCTACAATGTTCCCTGTAATAGCATTTTTTAGACTATGGAATAACTTTTTTACAAGAAACGAGCACCCACAAACCTCATATATGGAACTACCCACAATATTAAATGATTTAATGTATAAAATACTTAAATTCGAAGCCAAAACTATTGAAAGATTTAATCTACCAGCAGGTACCACTATTGTAACTGTAGTTAAGAACTAGGGAATAATAGTTCTTTTATATAAATAGATTTTTGAATTTATATATAAATTTAAAGGATAATCTATATCCTTAATTTCAACTGTTTCATATTCATTGGCATATTTATCATTTATAGTAGGGGAATCATAAGAAAAAATATAAATATAATTTCTTGCTGTATTTAAATAATTAAGTTTCCAAGCATTAGTTCCATGAATTAGTTTAGGAGGTATACTATTTTCTGTAACTAACTCATTAGATTTATTCCATATATATTTATTAACATAAATAAAATCCATAGATAATTGATAACTATAAAAAATCATAAAAGAAACAAAACCTATTAATAAAGAGTAATGCAATGTTTTAAATTTATATTTAAAGTCAATATTATTAGCCAAAAATAATATTAATAAAGGTAATAAAAAAACAATATATCTATCATAAAACTTATTAGTGATACAAAGGATACCTATATAAACAAGGGAAATAATTATATAAATATCAATGTATTTTCTAAATTTAAGTAACATTGTAACTAAAAAAGTGCTTAAAACTAATTTAGAAGCCATGTCCCAATATCTATATAAATCATAATTAGCTTTAAATTGATATTTGGTTCCTATAACACCTCGTGGATAAAGACCTGTACGTTCCCAAGTATTTTCAAAGTAAGGAAATTCTCCCCAAGATACAACCTCAGGATTGTATTTACCATTTAAAAATTTAAATGCTATAAAAAACAAAATAGCAAAAAAGAATAAATATTTTTTATTGAACTTAGGAAGATTAATAGAGTAAATAAAAGAAATAAATAGAGGAAGTAGTAAAGCTACTAAAATTATTCCTGTGCCATATAAAACCGCAAATATATATTCATATTCAAATAAATTTTTAACTTCAAAACTCTTATACAACATTGCATCAGTTCGTGGAAATACAAAAACATAATAAAAAAACATAGCTAATAAATCTAGAATAAATAATAAAGAAATTTTAATTCTCCCTTTTAAAAAATAGTAAATACTAAAACTTATTGGAAACATTAAAGCTACTTGACGTTGATTAAGACCTAAAAATATAGTTACTAATAATAAATACAGATAATTATTATTATGAGATTCTTCATAGTGTAAAAATAATAAGATACAAAGTAAAAAAAGAGGCATAAAATATTGTTCAGTCATAAAACCTAAAGATGTATATACATTTAGGGGAGTAAAGTACATTAACAAGCCAAGTAAAACAGATAACCAAATGTTTAATTTTAAAAATCTATTTAAGATATACGTAAAAAGATAAAACGATAAAACAGACATAAATAAGGTAAGAATTGGTAGGGAAGTACTATTAAAAACACTAGTATATAAACTACCTAGTATACCCTGAATAAAAAAGGTGGGACCCATGTAGGGATCAAGTTTTAATCCAAAGTTTCTAATTAAATCAACATTTTTATAGTAAACCCAATCATCATTTTGCATAAAATCAATTTGTTTAATTAGAGGTAATAACAATAAAAACATTACAATACTAATAAACATAAGTTTTAGACTGTTTGGTATTTTATTAATTTTTAATAATGTTTGTTTTAATAACATAAAAGTATTCTACTTCATTTAAATCAAAAGTTTTTATAATGTTACCCTTATAATTATTCTTCAATATGTTTTTATAATCACAAATAATAAGATCAGCTTCTTCTCTTTTTATTGTTGTTAAAAACTTTTTATAAGAATAATAGTCTACAGCATACCCATTATCGCAAGAATAAACTAGTTGTTTCTCTATTACACTATCACTATAAACATCCCGCAACCATTCGGATATTTTCCTATAATTTATAGAGGAATAATCAGTTTCAAATAGGTAGTTAGGGTTACCAAATAATAAAGATATATTGTTAAAGTATGTGTATTCATAAGGAAAGGATTTAAATAAATATAATAGTAAAAAACTTAACTCTATAAATAAAAGCCACAAAGAATATTTTTTAATGGTAAATGATAAAGAATCTAAATGAATTATAGCCAATATAACTATAAGGGGATACATAAAAAGAAAGTGTCTAGTGCCATCGTATACCACTGGGTTTAATATAAAATACAAAGCATAGTTTATAAATAAAGATATGAATACTAAGAAGTATAATTTATTAGCAAATAGCTTCTTAAAATATAAAACTCCTATAAAAAATAAAACTATAATACAAATGGGTAATGTTAATGTTTGGAGAAGCGGTAAATAATACCAAGGCCTAGAAGCATTATTTAAAAACTCACCATTAAACAAAAGCCCATAATCCCAAAGGTAAAAGTTAGAACCAACAAATAAATACCACCATAAGTTTTTAAAATAGTTTATTGCAAAGTTTGGCCAAGTTATTAACATAACAAAATTGGCAACAATAAACACTAAAATATAATTAAAAAAATTATCTTTTATAAGTTTAAAGATATTTTTAAAACCATAGATATATAAATCATATATGAACAGTGTTATGTATAAGGTAAATCCTAATTGCCTAAGTCCCTGAGTAATACCAAATAAAACACCAAGAATTAAAATACTTAACGGACTATATATTTTGTTAGATCTTAAGTAGTAAATACATAATAAAGATAATAAATAAAAAACAGTGTAGGGCATATCAATGGGATTAAAACCAATTTGTCCAAAGAATGCTGGTATTAATATTAAAATAAAGTTTGATAACAAAGCTAAAAAAGTATTTTTAGAATAGGAAAACACAATTATATAAACGCATATAAAAATTATTACTGAAAATAACAAATTAAATAAATGAAACCACTCGTAGTAAAACGAAGGATTTAAATAAACGAGTACCGCAGGATAAATATTATATAAAAAATAATTTGGAACTGGTTGAATTAAAGTTTCTGTAAATTTACCGTGTAATAAATGGTTTAATGTTTCTTTACCTCTTAGGTACCTAAATTCTTCACCATTAGCAATAGGTATCTGTTTATATGTTAAAAATGAAAATAACACATAACATAATATAAATATAAGTAACAAATAATGTTGTTTTATCAAAGATTTAATAACTAACATATTATGGGGTTATTATACAGTAAGAATAATTTGCCAAAGATGTGTATAATATACATAGACAGTTATCTATGCATATAGATATGTAAATTTAAATAAAGGTTAAAAATATGAAATACGAATTACCAACATTATTATATAGTTATGAATCTTTAGAACCATACATAGATGCTAAAACAATGGAACTACACCATTCAAAACATCATGCTGGATATATTGCAAAATTAAACACCGCACTAGATAAATATATAGATTTACAAAACAAGCCATTAGAGGATCTATTAATAAATATAGAAGAAGTACCAGAAGAGATAAGGGGAGTAGTTAAAAATAATGGCAACCAAACATATAATCACAACATGTTTTGGCCAACCTTAACACCAACAAAACAAGATCCTACAGGAAAAATATTAGAATTAATAAATAGAGATTTAGGTGGATATGAAAATTTTAAACAAGATTTTACTACAAAAGCACAAAATGTTTTTGGTAGCGGATGGGTGTGGCTCTTTTTAAACAAAGAAAACAAGTTAGAAATAAAGGCATACTCTAACGAGGGAAACCCCTTAAAAGAGGGTACCCCACTACTACCTCTAGATGTATGGGAACATGCTTATTACCTTAAATATCAAAATAGAAGACCAGAGTATATAGAGAATTGGTTTAATATTATTAATTGGGAAATAGTTAACGATTTTATTAAATAAACAATTAATTAGAGTAACTTACTAAAAGAATAAGAAAAGGAGTCCTGCATCCTGGCAAGACTCCTTTTTTTTACTCTTCCTTTGAAACCCTATGTAATCCCACAGATTCCAAGAGACGAGTAAATGCAGTCTCCTCCCACCCGGTCTCTAGTCCTAAAACAACAAAGGAAGTAAGATCCTCTGAAAGATCCAGAACAGCGCATAAATTATGGCCTTCTGGAGCACGTGGAGTGCTAAAGACCCTAAGTCGCATATGTACCTTATACGGAGGGGTAAAGGGACCTACTGGAGTAAAAGCTATCGAGGAAACTTCTGTACACCCCTGCAGACGATAGCCTAAAGACAATAAGCCCCAATAGGTAATAGGAAATAATCCCGTCCAATAAGATTTTTTGAAATCAGACATGGTATAGTACCTTCCTTTAGTATAGTTTTGGTTGTTATTATAGCATAAATGCTAAACTATTGATTATTTTAAAGATTAAGAAGTATAATCATAAAAACTAACCTTTCAATAAGAGGAGAGTATTATGGGCCAAATGGTTAAAACGTTTCAGATACCAATTTCCATAAACCCCATCAAAGAACGATTAAGAAAAGAAATCCTAAGTCATTTAAAGGGAGTATCGGAAGGATACCGAGCTAACTACGTCATGTATTTGTTAAACGGCAAGTCCCACAGTGAGGTAACCTACACTCACAAACAAATAGATGAGATGCTCGACCATATGGTAGAAATAAATGACTTAAAAATCGTTGATGGTAAATTTGTAGCAACATAGAAACCCTATTGGTTCATAACCAGTGGGGTTTTTCTATCTATACGCTTATAAACAACTGCATTATCAAATCTCTTTACTTCAGTGTAGTTAGAGTAAAACTCTTCTTTTGTTATAGATCCATAACCTTTATAATCTACAAACTCCTGATTATTTTTAATATCAATATAGTATTGGGGATAAAAGTTAGAACCAGGTCTAGTATAGTTAAAATCTCTTAAATAATATTGAGCTATAGTATCCCCGTCATTTGTAAATACACCTTCTACCCTTGAGTCTAGAGTTTTAAAATAGATTCTTATCTCTTCCCAATTTCTATAATAAGGAAATCCATATATAAATAACTGATATTTACTATGGATGGCAGAATATTTTGCAACATTCCAAGGATATCCAGAATTAAATTGTGGTATAAAAATATAAAATAGCGTACCAATAAGGAACACAAAACTTAAAGTGATAAAAATAGAATAAAAGGTCTTTAAATAAGTATTTTTAATATAGTGATAAATTCCATAAATAGTAAAACCAATTAACAGATAAAAAGGAATAAAGTAGTTATGTATATGAGTACCCGGATTAGACATAAAAAATTGAAATAATACAAAAGGAATTAAAAACCAAAGATTAAGCATTCTTATAATATTTATGCTTTTTTCTTCCTTACCAAGCAATTTACTAATTGGAAAATTCATTGCCAAAAGTAATATAGGTAATACGAAAAATATAAAAAAGACATAATAAGGGTTGTAAAAGTTAAATGTAAAAAAAGAATAATTACGAGAAAAAGTAGTGTCTCCATTAAATCTTTTAAGCACATAATTAAAAGTATTATCTTTAAAATAACCAGTAGCAAAATATGGGACATAAAATAAACTAACTAATAAAATTAAAGGTAATAAAAATTTAATCAATACCTCTTTTATTTTTATACTTTTATCATTTAATACTAAGTAGAGTAGGGGGATAAGAAAAAATAAACCGTCATAATGAGAAAGAACAGATAACCCAAGAAACATTGCAGACAATAGATATTTTTTATTCATAAATAAATAAACTGCAAGTAATCCAAAAAAAGTTAAAAAGGATTGATACTGAATTGTTCTCGAAAATGCTATATTAAAACCGTTAAAAGAGAATAGTATCGTAGATAGTAGTGCTATTATTGTATTGTTATTAAAAAGTTTTTTTGCAAGATAATAAAAAGCAATCACACTTAGAAATCCAGCTAAAGCAAAAGGTATACGAGTAATTAATTCATCGTGACCATTAATAAACTTTTCAATTATCCAAACAACAATAAATTGAATAGGACCTTTACGTTGATCCATAAAAAAAGTAAATGCAGGCACTGTTTTATCTAAATAGAATATTTTAGTTTCATCACCATAAAAATGTGAAAAACCAAGTCCTATAAACCTAATTAAAAAAGATAGTATAAATACAATTGTTAATAACAATGCGCTTTTGTTTTTAAACATAACATTCATTCAAACTACAGTAAGAATATATACATATCTTAGTGTAGTGTTTTTAAATACTTTTCAACATCAAGGGCTGCCATACATCCAAGACCTGCAGCAGTAATAGCTTGGCGATATCTAAAATCACCAACATCACCGGCAGCAAATACGCCATCTATAGAGGTTTTTGTATTATTAGTAACCTTTAAGTATTTATTAGTTTCTAAATCTATAATACCTTCTAAAAACCCTGTGTTTGGATTATGACCAATAGCAATAAATAACCCCTGTACAGCTAAAGTGGTTTCGTTTTTGGTGTCTGTGGATATTAAACTTAATCCTGTTACAGCTTCTTCTCCAAGTACTTCTTTTATTTGAGTGTTAAATAGAAATTCAATTTTAGGGTTATGCATAGCTTCTTCTTGCATTATTTTACTAGCTTTCATTTCAGACTGAGTTCCTCTAACCAATACGTATACTTTGTTTGCAAATCTAGTTAAAAAGATAGCTTCTTCCATTGCAGAATCACCACCACCAACAATAGCTACATCTTTACCTTTAAAAAAGAATCCATCACAAGTGGCACATGCAGAAACACCTTTTCCTCTAAGTCTTGTTTCACTTTCAATGTTTAACCATCTTGCGGAAGCTCCTGTTGCAATAATAATTGTTTTACCTGTATATTCACTACCAGTATCCGTTATAACTTTAAAATTCTCTTTAACTGAACCAGTAAGTTTAGTCACATTTTCATCTTTAAAAGTAGTTTCAAATCTTTCGGCTTGTTTTCGCATATTGTCTATAAGTTCAGGACCCATTATTCCATTTATAAAACCAGGAAAGTTTTCTACTTCAGTAGTTAGCATTAATTGACCACCTGCAGGATTACCTGCAATTACTAAAGTATTTAATTTAGCTCTAGCAGTATATATAGCAGCAGTTAACCCAGAAGGTCCACCGCCAAGTATTATTACATCGTATATTTGCATAATGATATTATAGTATATAATTCTAATATGCCTAATGACAAAGATTTAAAAAATAATAATATTCAAGATGATCAAGTTGAACCAGAAGCAGTTGAAGAAGCTTTAGAAGAGCTACCAGAAGATGTAAAAGAAGTATTAGGGTTTAGTGAAAATGATGAGGTAGTTAAAGCAACATCAAAGGACAAACCAACAATAACACCTGATTTAGATTATATTTCTGCAGAAGAACAAGCCGCCTTAGATGAAATAGACAAACTAATATAATATGTCTCATTTATTAATAAAATTAGTGGGTAACAAATTGTTTAATTGGACTATATGGCCCCCTTATCTTTTTGTTCACGACGATATGATTACATATACAAAAAGAAGTTGGTTTGTAGTAAGAGAAATGACAATATCATACAACCAGATAGCACAAGTTAATTTAATTTCCGGTCTTTTCTTTTCAGAGCTAGAAATTGTTACTACCAGCAACGATACACATACCATTTTAATAAACTACACAAACAAAGAAGAAACAAAGAGAGCTAAAAAAATAATTGATCAAAAGATCCATTTAATACATGACAAACAAAAAGATACTGAAACAATACAAGGGAAAGATTTAAAGAATTATGAAAAATCGTTAAGTAGATTAAAGGAACTACTAGAAAAGAAAAGGATATCTAAAAAGGAATATGAAACTAAACGAAAAGAATTACTAGGTAAATGGTAAAGACTAATTAAGATAAAAGCTTTTTAATGTGATTTTCTAGTTGTACTTTGGATAAGGTGGTTAAGTCATCCCCAAGAAAGATATTTCCTTTTGAATCTTTAATCAACTTTCTAAGTTTAGTAATTTTCTTTTCAGAAAAACCAAAATCCTTATGACAAATAAAAGAATCTAAATCTAAATTCCAGAAACCGCTAGTCCACAAACGATCCTTGTAGTTTACAGATAAACCTTTTATATAAAAATTAGCGTATAGAGTTTTAAAAATATTAACTATAAAACGTAATTTTGGAGGCAGATATGAAAATATAAAATTATCTATATATATTCTAAAAGAATCTACAGTACCAATAGCAGGAGCTAAAGGACACCCACAAGCAATAGTATATATATTTGGATATTGTTGCTTTAATTCACTTAAAAACCTATGCAATAACTTATCAGATTCTTCAGGACTTCTAGAGGGATCAAAATAGATACTATATAAGAAATCTAATTTAACCAAATTAAAGCCATATTTATTAAACAAAATAGAAAATATATTATTTAAATGAGATACAACTTCAGGATTTTCAATATTTAACAAATATTTCTTTGAAGGGGTAATACTAAATCCAGTTATATTTAGGCCATCTACAAGGCTACCTTTTTTAGAATAAACTAACCACTCAGGATGATCTTTTACTAAACGAGATTTTGGATCTACTAAAAAAGGAGATATCCAAATACCCCCTTTAAAACCTTTATTATTTATTTCTTTGTTAAGAGAGGCTAGTCCATTAGGAAATTTTTCCATGTTCACCGTATCCCAATCTCCCCAAGTAGTCCAACCATCGTCTATTAATATATATTCTAAATTTAAATCTTTATGAGCTTGCAACCAATTAAGTTGCTTTTGTATAACCTCTTCGTTTATAGAAGTACCGTAATAGGACCACGAAGACCAACCTTTGATAGAAGGCTTCTTTTTTAAAACAGTTGGTAACTTAACAAAGTAATCATAAGTATAAGGAGGGAAGTTAAACCTGGGTAATTTCTTAAAACCACCAGTCCAGGACTGCCAATCAGTTCTTTTGAGAAGCGCTTTTATAGAGTTTAAATCCTTAGTAATAGGTAATTCCATTTATTAATTATAAGGGACTATTTGTTTTTTGACTTTACAACTGTTTTTAAATCAACAGGACAGGTATTTATACCAAGTAAAGTATATAAACCACAAAATCCAATAGAACCTGTAATTAACATAGCCGTACCTATTATTAATACAATTATTTTAATAGCACCCGATAATACAAATAATCCAAGGTATAAACTTACTACACCTATTATTAATCTTATGATTCTATCTAATTTTCCTTCATTTTGTTTAAACATATATAAAGTCTTTCGTTAATTAAATAATACTACGTGTAGGTGAACGTATTTAAAAATATAGGGCATCTACAGTATTATTGTAGATCAAGTTTAATAAGAGTTATATAGCAACAAATATCCCCGTATTAAAACGGGGATAAATGCTTAATATTCAATTGTGGAACCTAAGGGTTAATAACCAGATACAAAAGTTAAAGCAGTACCTTTTTTACCAATTCTACCGGTACGACCAATTCTATGTATGTAGTCGGCATAAGAACCTGGTTCATCATAGTTAATAACATGTGAAATATCTGGTACATCTATACCTCTAGAAGCAACATCAGTTGCAACTAAAATATCAATTTCATCGCGTTTAAACATAGCTAATATTCTAGTTCTTTGACTTAAAGACTTATTACCGTGTAAGGCATCGGCTTTATGTCCTTTTCTTCTTAATGCATCTGCAATATCATCTGCACCTCTTTTGGTTCTAGAGAATACTAATACTCTTTCGAATTCAGTATTTACTAAAAGTTCATGTAATGTTTCAATTTTACCCTTTGAGGAAGACACTTTAACAATGTTTTGTTCAACATTCTTAACAGCTGATTGAGTGGCTAATTCGAATGTTATAGGATCTTTAAGTAATGATTTAGCAATATCTCTAATTTTTGGTGTCATTGTTGCAGAAAAGAATAAAGATTGTTTAGATTCTTTAAGCTTTGAAATTATTAATTTAACATCGTGTATAAAACCCATATCTAACATTTGGTCAACTTCATCTAATACAATTAGATCAAATTCACCTAAATCTATTTGTTTTTGATTATATAAATCAATAAGTCTTCCTGGAGTAGCCATAACAAAGTTATGATTTCTCTTTAAAAGTCTTGTTTGAGTATAGTAACTTGCTCCACCAACTATTAATACATCATTAATATAGGTATTGTGAGCAAATATTCTAAATTCAGCTTGTATTTGATTAACAAGTTCTCTTGTAGGAGCAACTATTAAACATTTCTTTTTATTATCTTGTAGTACAGCATTTAACATAGGTATCAAAAAAGCAGCTGTTTTACCAGAACCTGTTGAAGCCATACCTATAACATCACGTTTATCTAATATTGTTGGTATTACTTGAGCTTGTATTTTAGTAGGGTGAACATATTTTCTATCTACAATATTCTTTAAAAGTTTTGGGTGTAATGGGAAATCTGAAAAGGTCATGTTGTTTTCATACATGTTATCTAAAGATACCTCATTATTCATTGCTTTTGAGATATACATTTCATGGGCAATTGCGTCTCCTCTATAAGGGTTACGTCTTTGAGATTTAAAACCACCTCTAAAGCCTCTAGATCCACCTCCAGAAAAGGAAGATCTTCCACTTCCAAATCCTCTGGAACTTCTTTGACCGCCTGAAAATCCTCTTTTGGATCCAAACGAAGACGAACTACTTCTACTATTAGAATTATTATTTATCATATATTTATTTTTCTTTCTTAATTTTCTTGGAAGAACAAAATGGATGAAAATGAATGGGCAGATAAATAATAGTTATTCCACCAGCAAGAAGCTTTGCATTCTTGAACTCTTAATATTCGTTAAAACTTAAGATAATCTCACTTCGATCAATTTCGATCTATCACAAACTAAGGAACATTATAACACAGATTGTAGATATACCAAAACTAAAGGTGTTAATACCTTATAAACACTGCTACTACCCCTAATTAAAGGATAAGAGATATAATTTAATATAGATGGTGGAATTATTAGAGCTAACACAATCAGAACGTCTAAAAGCATTAGAAACGTATAGAATGCGGGACGCTAAAGGTAGTTACACAGAGGACGAAGGAGCTACACCGGAAGAGGCAGAATTTGAATATTATGAATACCCTAGTACAGCAGTAAAAGTACTTAGAAAACAAGAATTAGGAGAAGAAGAACGATCTAAACTAGCCGAAACGTATAACTCATTAGGACTCAAAGATATTGCCTTTAACTGCTATTCAAGGGATACGGAATTTAAGGAGAATATAGCCTCTAAACATGTATATGTGCTAGCGCATGGTTGGACTGGAAATAAGGATATCTACTCAGAGGTACAAATGAGTGGAGGATTAAGTGTAGTAGAACAAATAATGGCAATGGATCCCGATGCCGTAATAATTACACCAGACGGTAATGGTTTTGGGGGTACTAACTTTAGGGGGGAAGTTCTACAGGATGAAGAATTTGGAAAATACTGTACGGCTGAGGCATATGCAAAACAAATGGATTTTTTAATAAAGGAAGTTTTAGACATAGATCCAAGCACTGTAACAATAGTAGGGCACTCTATGGGGGGAGCAATGACCTATGAAATTATGAGACTTGGTTATAAAAACGGTGTTGCCATTGCACCAGCAGCTTTCCCATCAAAAGAATCGTTAGAAGAAATAAGCACAAAGGCTAAAGAAACAAACATAGAGAATATTTTAAAAAAACATGGAATAAATATCTCTTCAGTTATTTATGATGTTATTAGTGGTGGAATTAATTTAGGAGAAAGCATTAGAAACCTTGGAGGAGAAATAGCACAACCAATAATTGATGGAATAATAAGTAAAGTATTCAATACATTAACTCCATATCTCATGGGGAAAAATATAGAGGGTATAAAAGATATAGATATTAAAATAATAGAAAAGTTAGTAGAAATACATGCAAAAGAGGTAACTCCAGAGAAATATAAAGTAGTATCCGAAGCTATAAAACAATTAGGTAATGGAACAAATTATGATACCTGGACCGAAGAAGATTTTGGAAATACAGCAAAAGTAGATGCATTCTCTGGAACTGCGGATGTCCTGGTACAACCAAAAGATTTTGAAGCAAATGAAGTATCTCTACTAATAAATGCAGTAGGTACTACAAGTGAACAAGAAGTAGCAACTACCGTATCAAAAAACCTGAAGGAACAGAATAAAATAGCTGGGGGACATTATGCAGGTGTCTATAATTCAAGAGTAATAGCAGCTATTGTGAGAAAAGGTAAAGAGAAAAATAAATAGGAGTTAAAAACTCAAGCTACTTTTTTCAGATAATCCTTAGGAAACCATTTAAAAAATGTTTTCTGCTTGTGAGTAGTTTCAATATATTCTTGTTCGATATGAAAATCCAAGGGCAATATTGTTGAAAAAAAGTGTAAATTAATTGTGTTATGTAGTCCTGGATAAGCTATTCCTATATAAGATTCTTCTTTATCCTCCATATGAGTAAATGAAACGTCTATAGAGATGCCAAGTTCCTCTTTGAGTAATCTTTTACAAACAGATTCATAATCTTCACCATCTATCATTTTTTCAGAAGGTAGTTTTATACGATCATTTATTTCACCACTTACGAATTCTTGTTTGTATTGTAATAAAACAGTGTCTTTATAATTAACGGCTACCGATACAACATTGATATGTCTGACTACAGAATCTTCTTCGATCGTTAAAAATGCCTCATTATTTACTAATTCTTCATACAAATGTGTTACAGTCCTGAGTTTACCCCAAGTATTTAAGGGAACAGATTTAGACATTAGTAGTTCTATTAAATCTTGTTCTGTAGTTGGTTTATATATCTTCTGCATGGGGGTATTTCATCATTAAATAAATAACTACTGCCTCATTGTTGCATTGAATATATTAGGATCAATTAATAAATCTAAAGCATCATTTATTGAGGGTACAATAACATCTACATGAGATAAAATGCCTGCATGAATACCCTCTGCTTGAATAGTGGCAATACGTAGCTTAGTAGACCTAAATGTCCCTATATCGATTCTAGCGTTTCCTATGGCTACAGTTTTAGATACATCTAGTTTATTTGTTAATGCTTCTTTTTCTTCAGAAGAAGTTGCTCTTTGTATTTCTATACCTATTTCTTCAGATAAAATAGCTGCATTACCTCTTTGATCTCCAGTAAATAGATAAAGGTTGTACCCCAATTCTTTAAGTTTTAATAAACGAGGTTTAACACCCGCAACTAATTCCCCATGTACCGCAAGAGTACCGTTTAAATCTAAAATTATGTTTTCTAATTCAATCTCTCCAACACCCACAGGATTATATTTCATTTACCTATAATACTACTGTTTGTTTTTATGGAGAATAGAAAATGCTCCAAGCATTAAAGTACGCTTGGAGCATTTAATTTCAAAACTACAGCTCTGCTAGAAGCTCTTCTAGAATTTTAATAGCAACATCGTGAGTAGCAATGTTTTGCATTATATGTTGCTTTGCAGAGAGTCTTTGAGCAGAATCAAGAACTCTAATAATGGATTTTATATCCTCTATAGAATAGCTTCTATTACCTACTAAAGATCGAGTAGATGACGGTATCTTATCACTATTTTCCCAACGGATTAAAGTAGACTTTGAAATACCAAGCAGGACACAAACATCATGAATTTTATACATATAGACTCCATATATTTTGTTTGAATGGGGTCCTCTAGTTGTTTACGTGTGGCGGCCGCACCGTACCAGTGACGTACTTATTGGGTATTAACCCTTTGGTTTAGTTATTCTCCTAATTAAGATGATTTGTACAAGGAGTATATAAGTCAGACAAACAAATATCAATATAAAGTAACTAAAGGAAAATATAAAAATATTACTCAGAGGTATACTCTAATTCAAGGTCAGTCATTAAATCAGGAACTACTTTTGTAAAAAATACTTCTGAATCTTTAAAAAACCTAGGATCAATGATATAAGAATTATCATCTTGAAGATAAAGCCCAATACCTTTACATACTGGGTCAATTAGATCTGGATAAGATATACTCTTTACTACTAAAGACTCCACAAAATTGTCCGTATTCAAAGTTATTTCAACTATCTCAAAATCACTTGATAATAATTGTTTAACTTCTTCCTCTGTAAAGGGTTCCTTTATAGATGACTTTCTAATAAAAGACAGACTATTCATGCAGTAATTATAACAAAGCTATAACAGATTATTTTTTAATTTCTTCAACTCGAAATTCAACTATTTTTTTAATTAAATCTAGGGGTAGGGGAGTATTTAAAGGAAAATGGATAGATCCTTTGGAAACAGTATATTCTTTAAGTTCTTTCTTGAACTTTTCAACACCAGAGGGTGTGGGATAGAATCCAATATGGTTTTTAAAAGCAGCAAAATGCACAATATTCTTATTTAAAACAAAGGTAGGGATACCATATTTAATAGATTCAGTAGCCTCTGGAACAATTGATCTTATTAAAGACCTAATTTGTTCCAACATAACTCTTATATCAGAAGGAAATGTTTCTATATATGCATCTAGTGTAGTTACTTTAATCATTTTATATTAATTAATTAGATTTTAATTTTTCCAAATAACTAGGAAAAGTATTTTCATCATAAACCTCAATACCATTTTGTATTAGTAATTCGGCAGTAATACCATTACCAGATGTTTTATTACCAGAAAAAGTTCCATCATAAATTAGAGTTGAACCACAAGAAGGACTCATTGCTTTAAGAAAAGCTACATTAATATTTAGTTCTTTACAAAGCTTAAGAGTTGCATGAGCATCCATAAGAAACTGTGCAGTTATATCTATACCAGTTTTTGTTAAAACCTTACCAGTACCATTTATTACATCCGAAGCACTCTTACCAAATTCTATTTCTGCAGCCTCTCTTGGAGTAGGTAATCCACCTAATTGCTCGGGACACATAAATATAGCGCTACCATCCTTAAGTAAAGCCAGTAACTCAGGGGATGTTTTAGATTGAGCATTATATCTACAATTTATACCTACTAAACAAGCACTTATTAATATTTTGGAGTGAGTATTCATATCTTTATTATACAAGGTACGATATATATTATATTTAATAACAGCTACTAACTATCTATAAAGGCTTTTCAAAAATTAATTCATTTATAGGGGTACTATCAGAGGAATCTACACTAAGTACCTTATCTATTAAAGTAAATCCCAAACTTTTATAGAGATCAATCGCAATAAGTTGTGTTTCTGTTACCCATAAACGTAAAAATTTAATATTTTCTTGCTGAGAAACTATATTTATTAATTCAATCAAAAGCTTTTTACCGATACCTGTTCCTCTGAACTGATCTATTACATATAAACTACCAATAAGAGCAGTATTAGGTAACACATCTTCATCTTTAAGAGCCGCCCTAATTAACCCAATAGGAGTAATACCGTCATAAGCAATAAGTACAATGTTATCAGAAGTATTTAACATATCTATCCAATAAGAATCTTTATAATTAGAAAATTCCTCAAAGGAGGATGGAAAAGCTTTTGGTTCTTGTTTAAATGCTTTAAGTCTTAGATTTTTAAATAGCAACCAATCATTGGAAGTAGCTCTTTTTATGTTTATAGTAGGGGATATCACAAACACTATTTTAACACTGGTATTAAAGTATTAATTATAAATAGTATGTGAAAAGTATTTTGGTGGGCCATCCTATCAGGATATACGAACTATCTATACAATATGTTGTCATAGTTCATAGTACGCGGTGAACTATGAACCTCTTAATATTGAAAGGGCACGTTTATGTTGTTATAGCAGTATAAAGGGCATTATTGCTTGTATATTATACCCGATACTCAAGCGTATTTATAGGATTATAATCCTTGAATTACGCTTAAATTGTGCTAATATATACGTATGTTTAATCGTAAAATAATGCCATATATTCAAAATGATTTCTTTAAAGGTAAAGTTTTATTGGTAATTGGTTCAAGGCAAGTAGGGAAAACCACGTTAATAAAAGAACTTTTATCCAAAGTTCCATCTGACAAAAAGGTAAGAATACTAAATTTAGATAATAATGCAGATAGGGACCTATTATCCCAAGATAATTTTGAAGTACTTAATCGTGTTTTTGCAAATGATGATTTTATTTTTATTGATGAAGCTCAAAGGTCCCAATCTATAGGGTTAGTACTGAAACTTCTCGTGGACAATTATGGAAAAACTAAACAAATAATCGCAACAGGGTCATCAAGTTTAAATTTACTAGATAATACAAGCGAACCTTTAACAGGCCGTAAATTTACATATCATTTATACCCTTTATCATTACAAGAAATATACGAAAATGAGTTCGAGTTAAAAAAACATTTAGAATCCAATTTATTGTACGGATTTTATCCGGATGTTGTTGTACAAAAGAGTAATGAAGATAAAATAAGAGTACTACGGGAACTATCTACAAGTTATTTATATAAAGACATATTAGAATTCCAAGGTATAAGAAATCCGGAGGTATTAGCTAAACTATTACAATTACTAGCACTTCAAATAGGATCTGAAGTTTCATATTCAGAACTTGCAACTAAATTAGGCATAGATTATAAGACCGTAGAAAAATATATAGACTTATTGGAAAAAAGTTTTGTAGTGTATAGACTTTCCGCATATTCAACAAATAAAAGACGAGAAATATCAAAAAACAAAAAGATTTATTTTTATGATTTGGGGATAAGAAATACAATTATTGATAACTTTAATCCTATGCATTTACGAACTGATGCAGGTGCTATATGGGAAAACTTTTTAATATCCGAAAGATTAAAATATCGTAACTATAATAAGATCTATGCCAAACAATATTTCTGGAGAACATATGATGATAGCGAGATTGATTTGGTAGAAGAACACAGTGGAAAATTATTTGGATACGAATTTAAACTAACAAAAAATAAGGGGAAAATACCAGAATCATGGGAAAAATATGATACAGCTAGCTATGAGGTTATTAATGGGGATACTTTAACTAATTTTGTTTTTTAGTTTTTTATAATAACTATATTTAATGTCTAACAAAAAGTTCGACCCAATGAATAGCAAACCGAATTTTAAGCTGTTATGATAGTCTAAAATACTGGTGGGCGAGAAGGGAGTCGAACCCTTACAGCCAGAGGCCAAAAGATTTTAAGTCTTTCGTGTATACCATTCCACCACTCGCCCAAGATACTCAATATAATACCCTGCTATTATAGATTTTTTCAAACCTATTGTATATATGGTGCGCCTGGAGGGAATTGAACCCCCGACCTTTTCCTTAGAAGGGAACTGCTCTATCCACTGAGCTACAGGCGCCTAAGGTATTAGAAAACATTAGTATTTTATCATTAAATAAATAAAAAAGGGAATAGATTAAAATAATTAGATAAGGATTAAATACAAAAATATCGGTAGGGGATTCCTACCGATATTTAAAATCATCACACAGCCCTACCACCGCGCAAATTACTTGAAGATTTATTGTTTGGCACCTTTTTATTATGCCAAAACATATATCCCCATAATATAAAGGGGATAATAAAACCCCAGACCGCGATGTTTTTAAAATGGCTCATTTCAGCATAGATCATTACGCTATTACCCCCACTTTCCACCAGGAACAGATATATAAAACTCTGTATAACCATGGCAATAAGAGGGGCATCTCGTTTTAGCATCCGATCCAAAAACCAGGTAGGACTGTCGGTCACTACAAACAGGACAAGTGTAACAAAGGCAGCTATAGAACCAATAGCCATCACATTTGCCAAATGCCAAAAAACAAAGTTAAGAGGCGGCTCTGGAAAGATCTCAAAAAACAAACGCATTGAAAAAATCCGAGCCAATACCCAATACACAACCATCACACACCCAAGAGTAACAAGAGCTATGTTTTTAAGGGTACCCTCCTTTTTAACCAAAAGGAAATACCCAGAAATCAATAATATGCTTCCAATAGCATATCCCCAAGGCAAAAGGGGAGTGTTAAAAAGCACATACTCAGTCACTAGCAAAATGACAGCTCCAAAAAACGGAAGTACATAGTTATTACGTAGCATTAGTTATATCGTCTCCTTGTAAGATTTTTGTACCGATAGAATAACCTACATTAGAATATAAAGTCAAATACTAATGTATGTGAACTACCGGTAGCTTACGCAACCGGCATCCGTTCACAATACAAACTTCGTTTGACCTAAATCCTCTTCACCTTGTTTTTGGATATATTCTCTTATTTGCTTTTCA
>Ga0172367_10000383_pt1 | contig 68276 bp, 52 predicted proteins | sample Lak10m_FD_114542 | JGI IMG/M metagenome (GOLD analysis project Ga0172367, IMG submission 114542) | Freshwater microbial communities from Kabuno Bay, South-Kivu, Congo - kab_022012_10m | ecosystem: Environmental > Aquatic > Freshwater > Lake | place: Democratic Republic of the Congo: South-Kivu... | reverse complement strand
GCCGTCTGCATTTTGAACGCCAGCTCGTATTGCGCGATGCGCGTGGCCAGCTCGGGATCGTCATCGAATTGCTGCTGGCCGCGACTGAGCGATTGCACCGCCGCAACCACATCGTGCTGGCGGTCGGCCGTGACGCCGGGCGGGCGGTTCAGGTAGAGCACCGGGTCGCCCTTCGAGCGCATGGCGACGCCTTGGAACTGTCCCGGCAAAAAGCCGCTGTGCCATTGCCGCACGGAAATCGGCTGCGGGCTGCGGCCCTCCGTCGAAGTCAGCACCACGAAGCCCGGCAGATCCTCGCACTCGCTCCCGAGACCGTAGAGCACCCACGAACCCATCGAAGGCCGGCCCTGAATCATCGAGCCGGTGTTCATCAACGTGTGCGCCGGGTCGTGGTTGATGGCGTCGGTCTTCATCGAGCGGATGACCGTCAGCTCGTCCGCGACCGTGCTGATGTGCGGGAAGATTTCGGAAATCTCCGTGCCGTTCTGCCCGCACGGCTTGAAGGCGAACTGCGGCGCGAAGCACTTTAAGGTCTGCTCCTGCAACTGCGCGAGCTGCTGCCCAGCAGTGAACGACTCCGGCATCGGCTGCCCGTGGAGTTTCGCGAGCTGTGGCTTGTAGTCGAACGTCTCCAAGTGCGACGGCCCGCCTGCCATGTAGAGCCAGATGATGCGCTTGGCGCGCGGTGCGTGATGAAGTGGATTCACCACGCCCGTCCAGCGAGAGGTCTTGGCGGAATCAGCGGCGATTCCCGAACGGTTCAGCAACGAGGACAAGGCCGCCAGCCCAAGGCCCGAGCGCCCGAGGAAGGCGCGACGGCGCAGCTTGGCAGCCGGTTCGGCGGAGACGGCGTGCTCAGTGGTCATGCTCCACAGATAGACGCACCGCCCAGCTGAATCAAAGCGATTGTATTGCGGCCTGAGTCTGCGCCAGCTTCGCCTGCCAGTCGGCGAGACGCTGCCGGTGCTCCTCCAGCACGGCGGGCGGGACTTTCTGCGCGAAACTCGGATTGCCCAGCTTCTGCTCCACCTTGGCAATCTCAGCCTCGATCTTCGCGACCTCCTTCGTCAGGCGGGCGCGCTCGGCGTCCGTGTCCACGAGGCCATCGAGCGGCAGGTAGAGTTCGCCGAGCTTGGTCAGCGCGGTGGGCGTGCCTTTCTTCGGCGCGAAGTTCGGGTCGAGGTCGAGCGATTCCGCGCTGAGGAGAAGGCGGAGGACTTCAGCCTCACGCGGGTCGAGCTGGCCAGCGGGCTTGAGGGTGAACTTGCCCTTCTTGCCCGCGCCGATGTTGAACTGCGTCTTGAGGTTGCGGCCCTGCGTGACGAGTTCGAACTTCGCATTCGCAAACGTCTCCACGGTGTCGTCGAGGCCCCAGGCTTCCTTCTCCTCGTCGGAAAGCGGCTTGGGCCAGCGGGCGAACATGATGGTCTTGCCGCCCTGGTCCTCCGGCATGTCCGCCGAGTAACCCATCCCGTGCCACAGCTCCTCCGTGATGAAGGGCAGCAGCGGGTGGAACATCCGCAGCAGGTGCGAGAGGACGAAGTCAATGACAGCGACCTTGTTCGCCTTGAGCGCGGCGTCCTCGCCGAAGAACGCGGCCTTCGACGCCTCCACATACCAGTCGCAATACTCGCTCCAGAAGAAGCGGTAGAGCGATTGCACGGCGGTGGCGAAGTTGTAGCTCGCGAGCGCGTCGCTGACCTCGCGGATGGCTTGGTCGAGACGGAGGAGAATCCACCGGTCATCGCTGGAGAGGAGCGCGGCGTTGATTTCGCCCTGCACCTCGCCGCCCTGCATCTGGCGGAAGCGGCAGGCGTTCCAGAGCTTGTTGCAGAAGTTGCGACCCAGTTCCACGTCCTTCTCGTCGAAGAGCACGTCCTGGCCGAGCGGCGCGCTGCGCATCGTGCCGAAGCGCAGCGCGTCCGCGCCGTATTTGGCGATGAGGTCGAGCGGGTCGGGCGAGTTGCCAAGCGTCTTGGACATCTTGCGGCCCTGCTTGTCGCGGATGATGCCGGTGAAATAGACATTCCGGAACGGCAGGTCGCCCATGTATTCGTAGCCCGCCATAATCATGCGGGCGACCCAGAAGAAGATGATGTCCGGCCCGGTGACGAGGTCGGTGGTCGGGTAGAAGGCGCGGAGGGTTGCGGCGTTGGCGTCGTTGGCCTTGTCGCCGGTCCAGCCCATCGTGGCGAAAGGCCAGAGCCAGGAGCTGAACCAAGTGTCGAGCACGTCGGGGTCTTGGGTGAAGCCCATCGCTTCCAGTTTTTTGGCAATATCTTCAGCGCCTGGCGCGAGGCATATTTCCGTTACCTGAATAGGAAGCGTCTTCCCATCGGCCATCGTCTTGCTTTCGCCAGTTGACCGGTGGCGGATGACTACCTTATCCGGGAACGGACAGTCTTTGCTAAGGAGCCAATTCAAGCCGTCTTTGAACTGTTCTACAGTGCAATTAGGGCCGCGTCGCCAAACAGGAACTTGGTGCCCCCACCAAAGCTGGCGGCTGATGCACCAGTCCTGAATGTTCGTTAGCCAGTGGTCATACACCTTCGCCCAGCGGTCGGGATGGAACTTCATCTGACCGTCCGCCACACACGCCTTTGACACCTCGACGCTCGGATACTTGAGGAACCACTGCTCACTCAGGCGCGGCTCGATGGGCACGTCGGCGCGCTGGCTGAAGCCGACGTTGTTCTCGTAAGGCTTCTCCTCCACGAGCACGCCTTGCTCGGCGAGCTTCTCGGACGCCACCTTGCGCGCCTTGAAACGGTCCAACCCGCGCAGGTCCGCGCCGGCGAGGTCGTTCATCGTGCCGTCGGGGTTCATGATGTCCACGAGCGGGAGCTGGTGGCGTGCGCCGATGTCGAAGTCGGCCTTGTCGTGCGCGGGCGTGACCTTGAGCACACCGGTGCCGAACTCGAAGTCCACATGCTCGTCGCCGATGATGGGGATGAGCTTCTGCTCGCGCGGCAGCTCGGCCGGCAGCGGGCGGACGATGTGCTTGCCGATGAGGTGCGCGTAACGCGGGTCCTTCGGGTTCACGGCCACGGCGGTGTCGCCGGGGATGGTTTCCGGGCGCGTCGTGGCGATGGTGAGCCAGGTGTCCGGCGCTTCGGCCACCTCGACCTTGAAGTGATACATGAAGCCCTTCTGCGGCTTCATCTCCACTTCCTCGTCGGACAGCGCGGTCTGGGAGACGGGGCACCAGTTCACCATGCGTTTGCCGCGATAGATGAGGCCCTTCTTGTAAAGCTCGACGAAGACCTTCTGCACGCAGCGCGAATACTCTGGGTCCATCGTGAAGCGCTCGCGGGTCCAGTCGCACGAGCAACCGAGCTTCTTGAGCTGGTTGATGATGATGCCGCCCTTTTCTTCCTTCCACTGCCACACGCGCTTGAGGAACTCTTCGCGGCCGAGGTCGTGTTTGGTTTTCTTCTCCTCCTTCTTCAGCGCCTTTTCCACCTGCACCTGTGTGGCGATGCCCGCGTGATCGGTGCCGGGGAGCCAGAGGACTTCCTTGCCGTCCATGCGCGCCTTGCGGCTGAGGATGTCCTGGATGGTGTTGTTGAGGACGTGCCCCATGTGGAGCATGCCCGTGACGTTCGGCGGCGGGATGACGATGGAGTAGGCCGGGCGCTGGTCGCTGACGCGCGCGGGGTCGGCGGTGAAGCAGCCTTTGCGCTGCCAGAAGTCATACCATTTGTCCTCCACGGACTGCGGTTCGTAGGCTTTGGGGATTTCGCTCATGTCAAAAGTATTTCAACCACGGATGGACACGGATGGACACGGATTGGGAACTAGAGAACGACACGCTCCCATTCCAATCGGGCGTGCTTGAAGTTCACAATCAACCCGACTCGCAGCTTGGTGATGCGGAGGTAATTCAGCATCTGCCCGCGCTCGTGGTCGGTGATGCGGTCAATCACCTTCGCATCCACAATGACCGATCCGAACCCAATCAAGTCGGGAACGAACTCCCCGACGACGACGCCACGAAACGTCACCGGAAACCTGCGCTGTTGGTCAAACGCGATGCCACTCAGCTTGAAAGCGACCGTCAGCGCGTTCTCGTAAATCTTTTCGTGCAGACCGTGGCCAAGCTCGTTCAGGACTTCAAACGACAGCCCGATGATGCGTTGCGTCTCGTCCTTCAGAACGAGCTTCGACTCTCCACCGCGTCGGAGGTCAGGTCTTTCATCCGTGTCCATCTGTGTCCATCCGTGGTTGAAATCACTTCTTCAGCAGTGCGTATTCCATGCTGTCCACCAGCGCTTGGAGGCTCGCTTCGATGATGTTTTCGCTCACGCCCACAGTGCCCCACTCGCGCTTGCCGTCGGTGGAGGTGATGAGCACGCGGGTCTTCGCGCCGGTGCCGGCCACGCCATCGAGGATGCGGACTTTGTAATCGGTCAGCGTGACCTTCTTGAGCTGGGGGAACGACTTCGCCAACGCCCGGCGGAGCGCGCCGTCCAGCGCATTCACCGGGCCGTCACCTTCCGCTACTTCGTGGTGAACTTCGTCGCCGACGCGGACTTTCACCGTGGCTTCGTTGGTCGAGGTCTTCCGGTTGCCGCGCATGGAGACGTGGAAGTCGTCCACGGTGAATAGCAGCTCGGGGTTGTGGTCGAGAGTGCCGCGGATGAGGAGGAAGAGCGACGCCTCGGCGGCCTCGAATTCGTAGCCGGCCCCCTCCATCTCCTTCACTTTGGCGGTGATTTCACGGGTCTCGGGGGCGTCGGACGGGAGCTTGAACCCCAGTTCCGCAGCCTTGAGCAGGATGTTCGTGCGGCCGGACATGTCGCTGACCAGCACGCGGCGGAAGTTGCCGACGGCCGCGGGGTTGATGTGCTCGTAGCTGCGAGCCACGCGGTCGATGGCGTGGACATGCATCCCGCCCTTGTGAGCGAACGCCGTCTGGCCCACCCAGGGCGCGCGCGGGTCGTGGCGCAGGTTGGCGACTTCGTCCACGTATTCGGAAAGCTCCTTGAGCTTGGGCAGGGACTTGGGCGGCAGGCACCGCAGGCCGAGCTTCAACTCCAGCGTGGGCATCACGCTGATGAGGTTGCAGTTCCCGGTGCGTTCGCCGATGCCGTTGATGGTGCCCTGCACCTGGGTGGCCCCGGCCTCGATGGCGGCGATGGCGTTGGCGACGCCGAAGCCGCAGTCGTCGTGCGTGTGGATCCCGATGGGGCAGTTGAGCTTCGACTTCGCCAGGGCGGTCACACGGGCAATTTCCTTCGGCAGCCGGCCGCCATTGGTGTCGCACAACACGATGCAATCCGCGCCGGCCTTCTCCGCCGCCTGCCAGGTGGCGAGCGCGTATTCCGGTTCGTCGGCGAAACCGTCGAAGCTGTGTTCCGCGTCGTAGATGACCTTCTTCCCTTGGTCCTTCAGGAAGCGGATGGTGTCCCCGATCATGCCGAGGTTTTCGTCCGGCTTGGCGCGCAGCACCTCAGTGACGTGCAGCAGCCAGGTCTTGCCCACAATGGTGACGACGGGGGTGCGGGCATCGAGGATGTTTCGCATCAGCTCGTCGCTTTCGACCGCCACGCCCTTGCGGCGCGTCATGCTGAAGGCGGAAATCTGGGCATTGCGCCACTTGCGCCGGGCAGCCTGCTTGAAAAACTCCATGTCCTTCGGGTTGCTGCCGGGCCAGCCGCCCTCGATGTAGTGAATCCCGAAGGCGTCAATGCGCTCGGCGATGCGGAGCTTGTCCGCAACCGAGAAGTTGACACCTTCACCCTGCGAGCCGTCGCGCAGGGTCGTATCGTAGAGTTCGACTGCTGGTTTCATCACATCCCCGCCGGGGCGGGAACGTGCTTTCTACGGGAATGCCGGAGCGGTGGCAAATCCCAAAAGGCCGCCCGCAGGGCCGCAGGACGCTCAGATCGAGATCTTGCGCTTCGCCGGATCGGGCTGCTGGCGGTAGAAGACGGCAACGTGCCCGACGATCCAAACAAGATGGCTGCCGGTCTTTTCCGCAAGCTGCGGGGCGATCTCCTTCCGCTCGTCCTTGAAGGCCGCAAACTTGATCTTCACCAGCTCGTGCAGCGCGAGCGCCTCGTCGAGGCTTTTGAGAAAGGATTCGCTGGCGCCGGCCTTGCCGAGGGACAACACGGGGTCGAGCCGCTGCGCGATGCTCTTGAGCTTGCTGATGGTTGAGTTTGGGAGGCGTTCGTTCATTTATTTGGCAAGGGGAAATTCTTCATGCTGCGTGCTGACGGCGACGCCGCGTGAATCGGTGACGGAGAGATAGCAGACCAGTGGACGCTCGGCGGGCAGCGGCGCGGTGACGATGCCGTCCTTCACCTCGGCGGGGACCGTCTGCCAGTTGCGCTTCTGCCACGCGCCGGAGTCGGTGGTGAAATGAAACTCGGCCTTCGTCACAGGAACGACCGCACTGACCTTGGTGGTGACGCGCTCGCCGGAAACCCGCATTGCGTCGAGCGTAGCGATTGGCTGGCCGCCCTTGAGATGGCTGTCCACGAACTGATCTACTTCGGCGAAGGTCCAAATGTGACCGTGGGGCAGCTTGATTTTCACCGAGACATGGCGCAGCCGCTCCGCGACGAGCTGGTAGCACTTCTTGTAGCTGTCCATCGGGTAGGCGAAGTCGTTCGAGCCGTTGAGAAAGAGAATAGGGCAGGACACGCCCGCGAGGTAGCGTGAGGGATCCCAGTGGCTCACCCAGCGGTCGCGGTGCTCCGACGTCATCTTCGAGATGCGGGGTTCCAGCCAGACGCTGTTCTCGTGCAGAAAGCCACAGCCATAGACCGGCACGGCGACCTTCAACCGATCGTCTATGCCCGCCACGATGCACGTCAGGTAGCCGCCCCAGCTGATGCCCGTGACGCCGATGCGGTTCCGGTCCACCTCGGGCCGCGACGCCAGCAGCGAGTGCGCGCGCAACACCGCGGCCACGGCGTGATACGTCCACATGTCTTTTGCGCCGGCGGGGGTGAAATCGCGGAACTTCGTGGTGTCCACCTGATCCGGGCCGCCATCGGGGAGGCGTCCGGCGGGGCCGTTGCCGGCGAGGTCCATCGCGATGGCGCAATAGCCGCGCTTGGCCCAGTGCTCGGCCCACGCGGGGAAAGCCTTTCCCCCGCCGCCATGCACGAGGACCATCGCGGGAAACGGGCCGGCTCCTTCAGGACGACCGTAATAGGCAAAGACACGCGTGGGCTTGCCGTTGAATGGCTCCCCTTCGTAGTGGAGAGACTGGACGAGGTTGGTGCGTTCGCCCCAGTCAGCCTTGGGCACGGCCTTAAGCGCGGCGACATCCCATGGGCCGGTGTGGCGCGGGGCGGCGGCCACAACGTCTGCGACCAGAAGCGCAGCGAAAAACGTGAGCCAGCGAAGAATCATGCGGCCACGACGCTACGCGGCGAGCCCGGCATTTCGAGGAAATTCGCGAAGCCGCCCGGCACTGCTCGGGGGCAGGCCGGCAACCAACACTTCGCATTCCCTGGCGCTCAGGCAAAGGTCTCCGCCACCGCGGCCATGTAGGTGTCATAGACCAGCCGCTCGCCACAGCAGAAAACCACCAGACGGAGGCCGGCGTGGCGTTCGAGACAGTTACGCGTCTCGCGCACGGCGATGCGGGTCGCGCGGTCCAGGGGAAAACGGTAGGCCCCGGTGCTGATGGCCGGCAGGGCAAGACTGACGAAGTTGTGCTGCACGGCCAACTCGAACGCGCTGCGGTAGGTGCGGGCGAGCAATTCGTCCTCGCCGCTGTTGCCCCCCCTGCCAGATGGGGCCAACGGCGTGAATCACATGTTTGGCCGGAAGATAGTAACCCTTGGTGATCCGCGCGCTGCCGGTGGGACACCCACCGAGCTTGCGGCACTCCCACACGAGATGCGGACCGGCTTCCCGATGAATGGCCCCATCGACGCCACCTCCGCCAAGCAGGGTCGTGTTTGCGGCATTCACGATGGCGTCCACGGCCAGTTTCGTGATGTCACCCAGAATGACTTTGACCCGGTCCATTATGCCTGGTGGCTTGCAGCGAGACTGCGGGAGGATGTCCCATTGCCAATAAACGCGACAGAAAAAAGACGGCGATCCCCGCATGCGAGGCATCGACACAACCAAAGTCGAACCAGCACCGCACGCAGCGGAGCTAACCATTTTATCGGAGGTTGGCCGGTCCTGGCTGGGCGCGAAGATCGTTGGGGGGTTTCACCGGATGTCGTCCGGCCCCCGCTGGTGCGCCCATGCCGAAGGTAAATACGGAATGCCCCCGCCAGACCTTGCGGCCCGACGGGGGCAAAACGGGGGATGGGAGTGCGCCAAGCTCTCTTTCCCGGACCGGCATTAGGCGCGCCCTCACGGGGCTGCCGGCTTCCCGACGCTGTTCTCCACGGCAAGCGGAGTCATCGGCCTCGCAGCAGGGCCGTCCAGCGCCTTGCGGCCACTGGATTTCGAGTGAGGCTTTTCAGCTCGCTTGGGCTGGTGGTTGCGCCACCGGCCCGCAAACCAGGTCAAGACACGACTGTGTGTGCGGTCCGCGTCTTGACCACTTAGCGCGGGGACTGCCACCGCTGTTGGCGGTGCGTTCGCCCCGTGCCACGGGTCTCGCCTCTTCACTCTCAGGTTGCGTTTGGCTCACAGGCCAGCGGTGCCGTTTGAAGCATCGCCGACGTTGCGGAAGGTTTTCACGGGTCTTGCCCAGACCTCGTGTCCTTCCCGGTGCGGACGCTGGCTTTGTCCACCTTTCGGTGGCTTTGACTGCCGGCCGTCTCACGACGACCGCCAGAGCTGCCCGCCCCGTGCTGATTCACGGTAGCAACCGGATACCCTCTGGGTAACCGCGATTCATGCCGGCCCGAAACCAGCCGACACTACTTGACCCGACTTGGAGCGGTTTCTCATCGCTCCTCGCCGCCAAGCTCCTCAATCGCGTGCGACGGGCCGCGACGCCCGCCAGAGGAGCTGGTGAATTCTGCCTCTCCGCACGCGCCTTGCAGCGCGCGTCTCAGAGGGGCCGGGCCAACCAGCCTGTCCCGGCCTTTCCCCAGTCACCTGGGATTATCCTCGGAACTTCCACGACTTTCTCTCGTCCGCCGCATCCGCTCCGGTTCTTTCAATGAACTGTCATCAGGCTACCACACTTCACTGATCGGACAACGAATTCATATGCACACGTTGTTCACCATGGAGTCGGGGGCGTGCGTCTTTCAGGGCGGGGAAGAACGCAATGTTTACAGGGCTACCTTGAGGTCCGGGCATTCTACGTAAACGTATCAAACGGACCGGCGCCGACGTCTGTGAACAAGCCAGGCGGGCGGGGTGGAAAACAAAAAAGCCGCCCGTCGCCGGGCGGCCCAGATGGGTGAGTCGAAAGCCTCAGCGCTTCTTGGGCGAGGCTTTGGCCTTGGCCTTGGCCGCGACCTTGCGGCGCTTGATGTAAGCCTGACGACGACGACGCTTCTGCACTTTGTTGGTTTGTCTGCCCATAACTTCTTTACTTTGCCGAACTGTTTTTGTTGGCTGGCCGCACTATGAAGTTCCGCTGGGGACGCTTCAACCTCTATTTGCTGGCAACGGTGGCCGCGCTGCTGACGGCGTGCGAAACCACCGGTCCTTCGGGTGCCGGCAGTCGATCCGGGACCAAGGAACTCGCCAGCATTCGGGTCCACTTGGAGACGCATGCGGACCCCATCCTGGGCAGCAGCCGGGTAATTACCGTCGGACGGGAAAATCCGCAGTCCTTCTACGTCAGCGGCCCGATGCTTGGCGAATCGCATCTGGAAGGAGCCCAGGTTTGGGAAGGCCAGCCGGGCCAATACGCAATCCACCTCAAGTTCGACCGCGAAGGCACGCACATGCTGGAGAGCCTGTCGCTTTCTTATAGGGGTAAACGGCTGGCGATCATGAGCCAGTTTCCAGAACCGCGCTGGATCGGCACGGTGCGGCTTGAGCGCCGCATCGCCGACGGCACACTGCTATTCCGACCGGATGCCACGCGCGAGGAAGCCGAGCACATCGTCAAAGGCCTGAACTTGGCCGTCGCCCGACTGAAGAAGGCCAAGGAGTGATGAAGGCGACCGTGCGCGCAGGCCTGCTGATCCTTGTCCTGCTCTGCCGGCCATTACCGGGGCAGTCGCTGTTATTGCCCACGCCCAACCGCGCCCTGTTCACTCCCGGTGCGGAGGAGAAGTTCTTCGCCCCGACGCCCGGCAAGACCTGGACGGCCGGCACTTTTGGCTGCGTGCGGTCCGACGGCCACCAACTCCACGAAGGCATCGACATCCTGTGGACGCGCCGCGACAAGCGGGGGGAGCCGACCGACCCCGTAAGTGCCGCCGCTGAGGGCTCGGTGGCTTACGTCAACCGCAAGGCCGGCCTTTCAAACTACGGGAACTACGTCATCCTGCGTCATCGGCTGGATGGACTGGAGTTCTGCACCCTTTACGCACACCTGGCCAGCATCCGGGAGGGCTTGGACAAGGGGGATGTGGTCAAGGCCGGCGAAGTGCTGGGCGTCCTGGGCCGCACCACGAACACCAAGACCCGCATCGCGGCTGAGCGCGCCCACCTGCACTTCGAGATCGCCCTCGTCGCCAGCGAGCGCTACGCGACATGGCACGAGGCAAATCTCAAGGGCCTGCGCAACGACCACGGCAATTGGAATGGCCGCAACCTGCTGGGCCTCGACCCGCGCGCGGTCTTTTTGCGACAGCGTGCCGACGGCGATAAATTCAGCCTCGTCCGCTTCGTGCAGTCGCAAACCGAATTGTGCCGGGTGCTGGTGAGGTCGGCTAATTTTCCTTTTGCCCGCGCTCACCGGTCCTTGATCCGCACCAACCCCACGGCGGAGCGGGAAGGCGCAGCTGCCTATGAAGTATCCCTGAACTTCAACGGCGTGCCCTGCGTGATCGTGCCGCGTGCCGCATCCGAGGTGAAAGGCTACACTGCCAAGGTCCACCTGTTATCCGTCAATGACGCTGAACAGCGCGCGCACGGCTGCCGCAAACTGCTGACGGCCAAAGGTGGCAGGTGGGAGCTGTCGCCCGACGCACGGCAACTGCTGGATCTGCTTTTTCATTGAGGGGTGTCGAGGCCCGTCTTCATCTGCATTATTGGCGACGCGTGCGCTTGGTCTTGCTGGAGCAAGGTTGATTTGCTAAGAACGCCCCGTTCTCACCAACCATGATGCCCGCGCTCCACGACCTTAAGCTCCGGCTCTCATCCGCGCTGGAGCGCAAGGATCTGCCTGATGGCACGCGTCTGCTCAAGCAGACCAACCGGGGTGAATACCTCGCGCTGAACGCGCAGCAGGAAGCCATCCTCGCCGAGTTCGACGGTCGCCATACCGTGCAGGAAGTCTTGCAACGCCTGCTGCACGCGGAAGGCCACCCCAAAATCCGCGCCTTCTACGATCTGGTGCTCACCGCCCAAGCCAAGGGCTTTCTCCACGAGGGCGACACTGAGCCGACATTCGCCGCCAAGGGCCGCCGTTGGAGCGTGCGCTGCACGCCATCGTCCGCGCTGGCCCTGGCCTTGTGCCTCATTGGAGCCGGGGTCGCGGCCGTGGCGCTGGCCGACCTCCCGCTGATCCCCGATGCGTCGGGTTGGCTGATGACGCTGATTGCCGTGTCCGTGGGACTGAGCCTGGCCAACGGGCTGGCCGGAGCGGTGCTGAGCGGATTGGGACGCGAGGTGTATCGCCCCGAGCTGCGGCTCGACCTGGTGCTGCCTTTTTTCAGCGTGGACACCCGGGATGCCCTGATGGGCGGGCGGCGGGTCGAGGCGTTGGTCGCGCTGCAAATGCTCGCCGTGCCCTTTGGCGTTGCCCTGCTGGGCTGGGCGCTGGGTTCCACGGCCATCTTTCTGGCCGGCTGGGTTACCGCCTTGCTGCTGGCGGCGCCGTTCGGCGGCTCGCCGGCGCATGCGCTCATCCACGCGCTGTGCCGCAAGCAGCATGAACTGCCCCGCTGCGCCGACACGTTTCTCAACCAGAAGTTTCTGGCCAACCTCGTCAACTGGCGCGAGGAGGTCTCCGAGGCTTCCTACTTTTACGGGCTCTCCACGTGGGCGGTCCTGTGGCTGGGCGCGGTGTTCCGGTTCGCCTCCGAACTCATCACCCAGCAGGCCAGCGTGGGCGAGAACGTCCTCTTCCAGCCCGGCGCCCAGACGGTCATCTTTGTGCTCGCGCTGGTGGTGGCCGCCCCGCTGGTTTACCTGCTCTGGCTGGCGGGCAAGGCCGTTCACCGCCTGCTTGCACCGAGGTTCTCGTCGGCCGAATCCAGCCTCGAAAAAAACTTCGACGGTCTGCAACGGCCGGCCACGGACGAGACGGTGAAGTTTCTCTCCAGCACCCTCCTGTTCTCGCAGCTGAACGAGCCCGAAGTCCGCGCCGTCGCCGAGGCGATGGAGTTCTTCGCCGTCAAGCGCGACGCGCTGCTGATTCGCGAGCGCGATCAGGGCGACCTCATGTTCGTCATCTACCGCGGCCGCGTGGAGGTGCAGAAGGAAGATGAGGCCGGGGCGCCCCGCCCCGTGGCCCAATTGGCGCGCGGCGACGTGTTCGGCGAGATCGCCCTGCTGCAACAGGTGCCCCGCACCAGCTCGGTCATTGCGGTGGAGGAAACGCAACTGTTCGCGCTCAAGAAGGCGGACTTCGACCGGCTCCTGCTGTCGACGCTGGGGGCCAAGAAAATCCAGGAAACGGTGCAGGTCTGCGCGTTCCTCCGGCGGAACCCCACCTTCGCCGACTGGCCGCCGCACGCGCTGATGAAGATCGCGGGGCAGTTCAGCTTCCAGGAATGTCCGGCCGGCGCGGAGATCCTGACCGAGGGCCGGCAGAACGAGTCGTTCTACATCGTGTATGAGGGGGAGTTCGGCGTGCGCAAGGCCGGCCGACAGGTCGCCACGCTTGGTCCGGGAGATTTTTGCGGCGAGATCAGCCTGTTGCAGGGCACCGCCGCCTCCGCCAACGTCGCGGCCCTCCGCAACAGCCGCTGTCTCAAGCTCGGCAGGGAGAGCTTCCTCAACCTCGTCAGCCACGATTTCCTCACCGGCCTCGCCATCGAACGCACGTCCGAAAAGCGCGTCGTCGCCCTCCGCAAGAAAGGGGGTGCGGCGTGAGCGCGCTCCTGAAAATCCTCCCCTTGGCGGCGGCGGCGGGCGTGGTGGCGATGAACAGCGGAGCGCTCAAGAAGAGCCTCAACGTCATCGGCAAGGTGCAGGTGGCCGCCACCTCCGGCGTCGAGATGCAGGGCATCGCCGAAGCGCTGGCAGGTGACTTCATCGAGACCAAGGATCTGCCCATCGAGAACTTCGGGGCGTGGCTCAAGGCAAACATGCGGGAGAAAGGCGGCAAGGAATCCCGCGACAAATCCAAGGATCCCTGGGGCACCGAGTATCGCCTGACCGTGGATGTGCCCAAGAATGGGTTCACCGTGCTGTCCGCCGGACCGGACAAGGGGTGGACCACCGAAGATGACCTCAAATACTTTTACTCGCTGACCGGCATTGAGGGAAAAAACGCCATCAGCCGCGAGCTGGCCGCCCGGGCGCAGGCCCACGCAGCCCGCCAAGGCACATCATCCGGCACGGCCGCCCGCTCCTCTGCTTCCGCCCCCTCCCAGGCCACCCCGCCGGCCAAGCCCCCTGCCCCGCCCAAGCCCTCGCAGTCCGCGGAGGAGACGGCCCGCAAGGTCATCGAGGCACAGGCCAAACGCGCTGAAGGTGGCGATGCCCAGGCCGCCTTTGATCTCGCCCTCCGCTACATCACCGAGAATGGCGTGGTGAAGGACTATAACGAGGCCAAAAAGCTCCTGGAGCTGGCCGTGAAAAATGCTGACTCGCAGACGCTCCGCGAGAAAGCCCAGACCCAGCTCGAGAACCTCAACAAGGCGCTCGGCAAGTAGCCGGTGCGCGGCCGCGCTTGCCCGGCGGCCCGACTTCCACTGACACTCCCGCCCATGCCGTTGCGCATCGTCTTCATGGGCACGCCGGACATTGCCTGTCCCACGCTCCAAGCCCTCGCCGCGGCGCCGGACTGCCAGGTGGTCGGCGTCGTTGCCCAGCCGGACAAGCCGCGCGGCCGCGACCTCAAGCTCCAGCCGCCGCCCGTCAAGGAACTCGCCCTCCGCCTGGGCCTCCCGGTGCTCCAGCCCGAGCGCGCGCGGCACGAAGCCTTCCTCGCCGAACTCCGCGAACTGCGCCCTGACCTCATTGCCGTGCTGGCTTACGGGCAGATTCTACCGCAGGCCCTGCTCGACCTTCCGCGGCTCGGCTGCCTCAACGTCCACACCTCGCTCCTCCCGCGCTGGCGCGGCGCGGCCCCGATCCAGTGGGCCATCCTCGAAGGCGACTCCGAAACCGGCGTGACCATCATGCGCATGGACGCGGGCCTCGACACCGGCGGCATCGTCGCCACCCGGGCCACGCCCCTCGCGCCGGACGACACCGCGCAAACGGTCCACGACCGCCTCGCCACGCTCGGGGCAGAACTCCTCGTGCAGACGCTCCCGCGCTACGCCAGCGGCGAACTGCCCGCTCGCCCGCAACCCGCCGCGGGCGTCACCTACGCGCGCAAGCTGACCAAGGACGACGGCCGCCTCGACTGGTCGCAGCCTGCCGCCGTGCTGCACCGCCGCCTGCGCGCCTTCACCCCGTGGCCCGGCACCTTCACCTTCCTCCCGGCACACCCCAAGCCGCTGCTCCTGAAAGTCTGGCGGGCAGAACCCGCCCCCGGCTCCGGCGCGCCCGGCACAATCCTCGCCGCCGACAAGTCCGGCCTCGTCGTCGCCTGCCGTGAAGGTGCGTTGCGATTGCTGGAAGTGCAGAAAGAAGGCGGCCGCCGCCTGCCCATCGGCGACTTCCTTGCCGGCCACCCGCTGCCCCTCGGGACCGTGCTCGCCCCTTGAGACCGGAAAACTACCTGTGGCGTTCGGGTTGAGGTGGTTGGGACTTTAACGCAATGGCGCAAACGCCCGAAGACGCGAAGGCAGATTAAGGGGAAATGCTTTGCGCCCTGGCGCCCTGGCGCCGTTGCGTTGGAAACACTCAATTCCCCGGGACTGCGTCGTGCGGGGCCTTTGTCACGCGCTTGGGTTTGAACTGGCCGATAGTTTCCATGAGGTCGGGTTGCACGGCCGAGGTCAAGTCACTCGTAGCGGAGGGATTCGACGGGATCAAGGTTGGCCGCCTTGATGGCCGGGTAGGTGCCGAAGGCGATGCCGACGAGGGAGCAGATGCCGAGGGCGATGAGCGCCCAGTCCACAGGGAAGACGGGAGGGAGCTGGAGGTAGTAGGCCCCGAGGTTGCCGCCGGCGATGCCGAGGGCGACGCCGATGAGGCCGCCGACTTCGCAGATGACGACGGCTTCCATGATAAACTGGGTGAGGATGTTCCGCTTCTTGGCCCCGATGGCGCGGCGGATGCCGATCTCGCGGGTGCGCTCGGTGACGGAGACGAGCATGATGTTCATGATGCCCACGCCGGCGGCCAGGAGCGCGATGCTGCTGACGACGGCCACCCCGGCCCGCACGGCGAGGGTGAGGTCGCGGAACTGCGCGACGAGGGATTCGTTGGAGGAGATCTCGAAGTCATCGGGCTCGCCGGGCGGGACCTTGCGGACCTTGCGGAGGATCCCGCGCACCTGCTCCATGGTGTCCTCCATGTCGGCCTGGCTGTGCGCCTGCACAAAGAGGGAAAGGCTGCGCCATTGGTTGCCGCCGAAGCGGGTCAGGCCCGTGGTGATGGGGATGATGACGAAGTTGTCCTGCGCCTGTCCGCCAAAGCCGCCCTTGGGTTCGAGGTAGCCGATGACCTGGTAGTTGACGCCCATGAAGCGGACGCTCTCGCCGAGGGGCGAGCCCCGGGGGAAGAGCTTCTTCATGACGGTGTTGCCCAGCACGCAGACGTTGCGCGAGCTGTCGAGGTCCCCCGGCAGGAGCGCGCGGCCGGCCTCGACCACCCAGTTGCGCGCGAGGAAGGTCTCGGGCGTGGCCCCGAGGCAGGCGACATCGGGATTCGTGGTCTCGAACCGCGAGGCGAGTTCACCGGAGGCCAGGCTGGCTTCCGCCGCCACGCTGCGGGCACGGGTGGCCTGGTCACGGAGGGCATGCCACGTCGGGAGGCTGAGATGTTTGCGCCGCCGGAACTTTTCCCAGCCGGACGGGCCTTCAAAGGAGATCGCCGGCCAGCGCTCGATGCTGAAGGTGTTGGCCCCCAGCCCGCTCAGCTCGCTCTCGATGTTCTGCTGGAGGCCGCGCATGGCGGTCATCACGAGGATGATGCTGAAGACGCCGACGGTGACGCCCACAAGCGTGAGGGCCGAGCGGAGCTTGTGCGCGGCGAGGGCGGTCATCGCCATCACAAAGCTCTCGATCACCTCGGAGCGGAACGCCCGGAAGGCGCGGAAAGCACCGGCGGATGGACGCAAGGAACCGTTGGCGGGCGCGGCGTTCAAGCAATGACGGGCAGGTCATAAACCTCCCGGAGCCCCGCGGAAAGCACCTTCGCACCCGGTGGCGCGCGGCGTCAGCCGCCGGTCGCACCGGACGCGGGCGGCGGGCGGAGGACGAGGAGGTTGCGCAGGACGTTGAAGACGGTCTCCGGCGCGAGATGCGCAAGGCCGTCAGCGTTGCGCAGGACATGGAAGCCGGGGCTGCGCGGGTGCCAGACCGCCTGGTTGGTGTCCGCCCACAAAGCCAGACCGGTGAGGCCCACGGCGGCGGCCAGATGCGTGATGCCCGAATCATGCCCGACAAAGCCGACGCAGCGCTGGAGCAACCGGGCCAGGTCGGGCAAAGGTTGATTGTGGAGCACGGTCACGCGCGAGGACGGCAGGAGGGCGGCCAGTTCAGCCACGCGCCGCCCCTCCGCCTCGCCCCCGACGAGAACGACATTACAATCGGTGCCGGACATGACGTGCGCGAGGAATTTCGCCCAGTGCGCCGGCGGCCAGTTCTTCTTCTCACTGCCGCTGCCGGGATGCACGGCGAGCAGCGGCGCGGGCGCGGGCGGTCCGTCGGGGAAGTGCAGGCGCGGCACCGGGTCGGCGTCGAAGATGGCGAGGCGCTCCAGCGGCTTGAGCAAAACCTCGGTGGCGTGGGTGGGCTGGCTTTCGTCCGGGCGGTGCGGACCTTGGATGAACTGCGCCTTAGTGCAGGCCTTGACGTTCTCGGCGAAGCAGCCGGTAGGATCGTAGAGATAGGAGAGGATCAGATGAAAGCCGGAGAAGTAATGGCCCGTGGCATCATCCAGTTCCCCCATGTCCGCAAAGAAACCGGCCAGGGCACGGCTCTCAATCGGGCGGACGGCATCCACCAGCCCTCCGGTTTGCGCCAGCGCGGCAATGTGCGGGTAGCCGAGCACTTCAAGGTGCGCTTCCGGGAACTGCCGCCGCAGGGCCGCCAAGGCCGGCAGCGTGAGGATGAAGTCACCAATGGCGCCGCCGCGGATGACGAGGATTTTGCCTTTGGGCTTGGTCATCCGCCGGTCCGTTCACATTAGCGGAACACCGTCGCCCCCAGCGCCGCCACCAGCCCGCCCAAGGCGAGACGCAGGGCACAGCCGAGCTTCACGCGCCCGTCGGTGGCGGTCTTCCACTCAATGAGGTCCCGGCAGCGCCACGGCGAGACGGTGAACCAGATGCCCGCCACGATCCACACGTAGGCCCACACGCCCAGCACCCAGCGCCAATCGGACGGATGCCACCGCTGCGCGTCGAGCACGAGCTTGGCGAGGAGCATGAGCACCAGCGCCAGACCGCGCACGGCGAGGAAGTCTTTCAGGTAGAGGCATGTGCCCAATCCGAGCAGCGCGAAGCCGCCATACATGACGGGCTTGAACGGCGTGAAGTCCGCGATGTTCTCCTGCTTCACGTGCCACAGGAACCAGCCCGTGGCGATGGCCATCAGCACGTAGCCAATGCCCGTGTGGCGCGGGAACTTCCGCAGCAGGTCGCGGAAACCGGCCGGATTCTTCAGCCCGTAAAGCTGCGGGACGGCGACGCCAAGGCCGAGGGCGATGCAAAGGGTGGAAAGAGTCATGCGAGGCGGCTTGAAGGAGTTTTCAAGCCAGCGGCCAAGGCAGCGGCGGCCGCATTTCCGATTGGTTCAGCAAAAGCACGCCCCTGTGTGCCGCACTCGCGCCCATCCGTCAACCGACCAGTTCCCGCAGCGGATCGCTGTCCGGGTCCACGACGTATTGCGGGCGGCCGGTCAGGTCGGTCACGGTGGACTGCGGGTCAATGCCGAGGTTCTGGTAGAGCGTCGCAAAGACGTCGCCGAAGCGCACGGGGCGTTCGGTGCATTCGCCGCCGAGCCGGTCGGTCGCGCCGATGACCTGGCCGGTCTTCATGCCGCCACAGGCGAGCAACGCGCACGACACGCGCGGCCAGTGGTCACGGCCCGCGTCCTTGTTGATCGTCGGCGTGCGGCCGAACTCGCCCCAGACGACCACACTCACGTCCTTGTCGAGGCCGCGGTCATGCAGGTCCTGCACGAGCGCGGTCACGCCCTGGTCGAGCATGGGGAAGTCTTCCTTCGCGATCTTGTGGTTCTGCCCGTGGTAATCCCAGAAGCCGAACGACACCGTCACCGCCCGCGCGCCCGCCTCCACGAGCCGGCGCGCGATGAGGAACTGCTCATTGATGCGCGGCGAGGCATCGCCCCGGATGCGCGGATCGCCCTTGCCGTAGGCGGCGATGGTGCGCGGGTCTTCCTTCGTGTAATCCAGCGCGGCGGCGAGCTGGCTGGACGTGAGCACGCCGAAGGCTTGCTGCGTGAAGGCGTCGAGGCCGTCCATCAAGCCGCTGCTGTCCACGTCGCGGCGGAAGTGGTCAAAGCCCGCGAGCAGCGAGCGGCGGTCCGCCAGCCGCTCGACGGACAAGTCGTTCAACACGAGGTCGGCCTTGCCGTCGCCCTCAGGCTTGAAGGATCGGTGTGGCACGCCGAGGAAGCCCGGCCCGGCGGCGTTGTAGGGCCGGTGCTGCGTGCGGTTCTCCAATCCGATGAACGGCGGGATGCCGGGATGCGCCGGGCCGAGAAGTTTCGATGCCACGGAGCCGAATGACGGCCACCCGCCGCGCGGCTCGCGGATGGGCAAGCGGCTGGTGAAGCACTGGTAGTTCTCGTGCCGGTCCTCCGCGCCGACGATGGAGCGGATGGGCACGAGCTTGTCCATCATCGCCGCCATGCGCGGCAGGTGCTCGCAGATGCGAATGCCGGGCACCTTCGTGGCGATCTCCTTGAACGGCCCGCGAATCTCAATCGGAGCGTCGTTCTTGAGGTCATACATGTCCTGATGCGGCGGCCCGCCCGGCAGGTAAATCATGATGACCGCCTTGTGCGACTTGCGGATGCCCGCGCGCGCCTCGGCCTCGAACAACTGCGGCAGCGCCAGCCCGCCCAAGCCCAGCCCGCCCACGCGCAGGAAATCGCGACGCGACACGCCGTCGCAGAAGCGGGAGGAACTCTGGGTGCGGATGGTTAGCATCGTGGTTTGGAAGCAACCATCGGAAAGTTTGTTCGAGGCTATTTCAAGTCCCGCCGCTTGACGGCCACAAGGCAGGGGCCGAACAGGTTAAAGTGGCTTTGCCCGTCAGCTTCGCCGGGCGAATGCCTTGTCGAGCTTGTCCAAAATCTTCAGCCCTTTGGCTGGCGAGCCGCGCTTGGCTCGCGCGGCGAAGCGCGTCTGAGCATCCGAGTCGGCGAGCACCGCACTTGATACTTCCTCAAGCAACTGGTCCACCGTGACGCGACGGGCGCGGGCGAGCCGGAGCAGGCGCGAGTGCTTCTCGTCGGGGAGTTGGACAGTCAGCGTTGCCATCTGCGTGCTGCTAAATCACTTCCTTCAGCGGCTCCCAGCCATCCACGAGGTATTGCGGGCGGCCGGTGAGGTCAGGGAGGGTGACTTGGTTCGCGTCGAGGCCGACGCGGTTGTAGAGCGTCGCGAAGATTTCGCCGAAGTGGACCGGGCGGTCGCTGGCCTCGCCGCCGAGGCGGTCCGTCGAGCCGATGACCTGGCCGGTGCGCAGGCCACCGCCGGCCAGCACGGCGCAGGAGACCTGCGGCCAGTGGTCGCGCCCGGCCTGGTTGTTGATCTTCGGCGTGCGGCCAAATTCGCCCCAGAGGATGACGGTCACGTCCTTGTCCAGACCGCGCTGGTGCAGGTCTTCGATGAGCGCGCTGAAGCCTTGATCGAGTAGCGGACAGTCCTGGCGGAGCGCGTCGTAGATGCGGCCGTGGTGGTCCCAGCGGCTGAAGGCGAGCGTGACACAGCGTGCGCCGGCTTCCACCAGACGGCGGGCCATGAGCATGTGCTCCATGAGCTTCGGGCCGCCGTCGTCGCGGTTCTTCGGGTCGCCCTTGCCGTAGCGGGCGCGGACCTTCGGGTCTTCCTTTTCGAGGTCGAGGGCTTCGAGGACTTTGCTGGAGGTGAGCATCCCGAAGGCTTGCTGCGTGAAGCTGTCGAGGCCGTCCATCAGGCCGCTGCCGTCCACGTCACGGCGGAACTGGTCGAAGCTGGCGAGCAAGCGCTTGCGGTCGTCGAGGCGGTCGAGCGTGAGGCCGTCGAGCACCATGTCGTCCTTGCCCGCGCCGGAGGGTTTGAAGGGCGCGTGGCCTACGCCGAGGAAACCGGGCTTGCCCGCATCTGCCCAGCGCATTTCGCCCATCTTGGGCGCGAGGCCGAAGAACGGCGGCACGGCCGGGTCCACCGGACCCTGGAGCTTGGAGAGCACGGAGCCGAGCGAAGGCCAGCCGCCGGGCGGCTGGTTGCGCGCGATGCGGCCGGTCTGGCACTGGAAGGCGTTGTGGTCATCGATCGCGCCCACCACGGAGCGGATGAGGACCAGTTTGTCCATGAGCGCGGCGGTGCGCGGGAGCAGCTCGGAAATCTGGATGCCGGGGACGTTGGTGCGAATCGGGTTCAGCTCGCCGCGGATCTCCCGGGGCGCGTCCAGCTTCAGATCGAACATGTCCTGATGCGGCGGGCCGCCGGGCAGGAAGATGTTGATGATGGCCTTGTGCGATTTGCGGATGCCCGCCTGGGCCTCCACGCGCAGCAGGTCCGGCAAGGCCATGCCGCCGAAGCCCAGCGCGCCGATGCGGAGGAAGTCCCGCCGCGACTGGCCGTCGCAGAAGGTGCGCGTGGGTTTTCCGGGCAGGGTTAACATGGCGGCAAATTAACTCAGTCTGCGACGAAGGCCAGCGGAGATTCGTTCAGTGGAAAACTCGTCCCGCTTCACCAAGAATCGCTTTCCACCCACAAGTTTCAGAGGATGAGAGACGACATAACTCACGGATCGAACCAACCAAGGTTTTTGGTGATGTAGCCGTTGGTGGTCTTGAACACTCCGAACGTGCCGTTGAGGTCCACGGTGCCGATGCCGACGTTGCCAATCAGGGCAAAATGGAAAAAGGCTACTTGTTCACCCGGAAATCCTTGGGCCATTGGAATTGTTTTTCCCCCAGTGTCGGTCCATCCACCGTTCATCACCACTCGCAGGTTCACTTCGTTCGCCTTCCTCACCGTGACGTGGTCGGGCCAGGGGAGCGCAAGGAAACTGAATCCGGGAACAGCTGGAGAGAAGCCTGCTGGGAGTTGGTGGGAATGGTAGCTCACAACCCCGGTGAACGGAGTTGCCGAATAATTCGTGAAACCCTCCGCCAGGAGCCAACGGATAGCTTCATTGAGGGCGTTTGTCTGCCAAGGCTCGTGCAACGCGGGCATCCCTGGCGGGCGCGGGGGCTGAGGCGGCGGCGTTTCAACCGAGGCGGAGTTGGTTGGAACTCGAACCGGGTCCGTGAAGCGTGACGGATACTCGTTGGTGTCGAGCGGATCCTTGTATGGGGCTGGAGAAGTCTTGCGGTCGGACCAGAGTCCCAAACCAAGCAACAGAGCAGCAGCAATGAGGGCGAGGTGGGCTGGCTTCATGGAGACAGGCTATCGGAGTGAAACCGCCAGTCGAGGGGAACAAGCCAAGCAGAACTACAGGAGAATCAGGAGCCGTCGTTGGCTACTGGCTGCGATTCTTTGCGCTTTCCCTTTCGGCGCGACTGCGGAAACTCGCCGCCATGAAGCTGCCTGCCGTATTGCTCACCCGCCTTCGTTTTCTTGTTCTCCTCGCCGCGGCTTTGTCGCTGGGGTTGCCGTTGGCCTTCGCCGCCGCGCCGAAGGCGGCTGATCCGGCGCGGTTCGAGAAGGCCATCGCGGCTTACGAGGCGGAGGACAAGACCAACGCGCCGCCGAAGGACGGGACGTTGTTCTACGGCGCGTCGAACATCCGGCTGTGGAAGTCGCTGCCGCAGCGCTTCGGCAAGCAGAAGCCGATCAATCGCGGGTTCGGCGGCTCGCAGTTGAGCGACTGCGTCCACTTCGCCGACCGCGTGGTCATCCCCTACGCGCCGAAGACGATTTACCTGAACGCGGGCGGCAACGACCTGCACGCGGGCAAGTCGCCAGCGCAGGTGCTCGCGGACTTCAAGACGTTCGTCACCAAAGTCCGGGCCGCGCTGCCGCAGACGCAGATTTCCTACCTGTGCATCCCGACCTCGCCGGCGCGCTGGAGCGAGGTGGAGCAGGTGAAAAAGGCCAACCAGCTCATCGCCGATTACGCGAAGGCGGACGGCAAGCTGGGCTTCATCAATTACTTTCCGCACCTGCTCGGCGACGACGGCCAGCCGCGCGCCGAGCTGTTCGTGGCGGACAAGCTGCACTTCAGCGAGGCGGGCTATGACATCGTCACCTCGTGCATCAAATGGCAGAAGGACATGGAGGCGTTCGCGAAGCAGGATGCGGCGAGTCCGCCGGTGAAGGGCGGCATCGTGTTCACGGGCAGTTCCAGCATCCGGCGCTGGGAGACGTTGGGGGCAGACTTTCCCGAGCATCGCGTGCTGAACCGGGGTTTCGGCGGGTCGGAGCTGTTCGACGCGGTGAATTACTTCGACCGCCTCGTGCTGCCGCACCAGCCGCGCCTGATCGTGCTTTACGCCGGCTCCAACGACCTCAACGCCGGCAAGACGCCCGAGCGGGTGGAGGCGGACTTCCGGAAGTTCGTCGCGCTGGCGAAGCAGAAGCTGCCCGGCACGCGCGTGGCCTACATTGCCAACGCCGGCAATCCCGCGCGCTGGAAACAGGTCGAGCAGGTGCGGGACGCAAACCGGCGGATTGAGGCGATCACGAAGGCCGACCCGCAACTCGCCTTCATCAACGTCTTCGACGCGATGCTCGGGCCGGATGGTCTGCCCAAGCCGGACATCTTCGTGGAGGACCGGCTGCACATGAACGAGAAGGGTTACGCGATCTGGAAGCAGGTGGTGGGGCCGTTTCTGAAATAGCCGCGAATTGGCGAGTGGCCCGCGAAACACGCGAACAGACGCGAAATGGAGGGCTTTCTGATTCGCGTCTGTTCGCGTGTTTGGCGGGCTAAATATGCTTCGGCTTTTCGCGCGGCCCGTTGAGCATCCGGCCAATCCAGGTGTGGCGCACGCACCAGTGGTAGCTGAGCAGCAGGACCACGACGTTCACCGCCAGGATGAAGGAGAACTTCAGCCAGCCATTGACCGGCCACTTCGCGACGAAGACTTGCAGCCACAGCACCAAGGGCAGGTGGAGCAGGTAGCACCAGTAGGAGGCGTCGGCAAGGTAGCGGATCCACGGGCGGTGCTGGCCGGCAAACCGCAGGAACCAGCCCGTGACCGCGAAGGTCATCGCCCACGCGTAAAGCGCCGCACCCGTCAGCCCGACCAGCCGCACGGTGACGTAACGCGGGTCAGCTGGCTTGATGGGCGAGACGTAGCACGCCCCGAGCGTCAGGTAACCCAGCAGCGCGAGCCCAAAGTAAAGCCACACCCAGCAGCGAAGGAAATCGAGCTGGTGCCGCCGCCGGTGCAGCCACCAGCCGACGCCGAAGAACAGCCCGTAATACGCAATTGCCCGGGCCGCCGGCAGCAGCCGCAGGCCGGCGTTGTCCACCTCGCCGAGGAGCGGGCCGGTCCACAGGCAAAGAATCGAGGGCGGCAGGAGCAGCAGCGGCTTCCAGCTGCGCGCGATGAACCAGTCAAACGCCGCATCCAGCCGGGGCAGCAGCGAGTTGAGCCCGGCCTTGGCACCGGCCCACGCCGCCAGCGCCGCGCCGCCGTAGAGAATCAGCAGCATTTCCAGAAACCACAGGTGGCCGGTGGGAATGGAGAAGAGGGTCAGTTCACCGTATTGCTGGCGTTTTGGCCGGGGTTCCGCCTGCAATTCTCCCCAGCCCCAGATCACGATGATGGCCGGCACCAACGTCACCATGCCGATCAGAAATGGCACGCCGATCCGCCGCCAGCGTTGCCGCAAAAACTCTCCCGCCCCGAGCCGCTGCCAGAGGAGGTGCCCGAAGAAACCGGCGACAAACATGAACAGCTGCATCCGGAAGCCGTGGACCAACCCCACCAGCAGGTCGAAGCCGAAGCTGCGGCTGACGTCCCGCGCGATCCACGGGATCGGCAGCGTCATGAACGAGAGCGCCGCGTGCAGCACGATGCCCAGCAGCATCGCCACGGCGCGGAGGTTGTCCAAGGCGTGCAGGCGCTCCTCGCGGTGCGGCGCCGCCGGCGTGACGGCGTCAGCGGTGATGACGGGGTGATCCGACATGGGTGAGCGGAATGGGACCGGAGCTAGGCCGCCAGCAGCTTCTTCCGCAGCTTGCCGTTGCTCACGCAAATCTCCACGGCGTAATCACCCTCCACCGGCTGCCACCAAAACTCCCCGCCCGCGCACTCGACGATGAGCCCGCCCGCCGCCACGTCCCACAGCCGCACGCCGTTCTCGAGGTAGGCGTCCAGCCGGCCGTTCGCTGTCCACGTCATGGAGAGCGCCGCCGCGCCGAGCAGGCGGACTTTGCGCACGCGGTGCACCAGGCGGTTGAACACCGGCAGCATGAGCGCCAGCGTCTTGGTGTATTTCGCGAAGCCCATCGCCACGATGGCCTCGTCGAGCTTCGCGCGGGTGCTCACCTGGATGGGCTTGCCGTTCAGCTTCGCCGGCTGCCCGCGGACGGCCGTCCACATCTCGTCGAGGAACGGGTCATACACCACGCCCACGAGCGTCGTGTAGCCGCGCAGGGGATCGCCGGGGAATTTCGATTTGGGATCGCTCACCTGCAGCGCGATGGAGACGCACGCGTGCGGAATGCCGTAGGTGAAGTTCACCGTGCCATCAATCGGGTCCACCACCCAGCGCGCGGCGGACGCCGGGTCGCCGAGGATGCCTTCCTCGCCGAGGATCGCGACGGCGGGAAACGCCTTCCGCAGCGTCCGCTCGATGAGCTTCTGACAGCGCACGTCGAGCTCGAGCTTGATGTCGTGCTGCGTGGCCTCGTTGATGCGTTTGGTCTGCGCCAGGTTCTGCCGCATGAGTTTCCCGGCGGCGCGGGCGGCCTGCGTGGCGGTGGCTAGGGCGCGTTGCTGTTCTCGCAAAGTCATGGCGTGCGGTTGTAGGCGAAGGCGCGGGTGGCGGGAAGCAATTCCGCCCGGGAAATTCCTTGCCTCGCCGCCGGCCTGCGCCACCATCCGCCGCACGCATGAAAACTTTGCTGTCACTCGCCGCCCTTTTCGCGGCCGCCACCATCGCCACCGCCGCCGACACCCGCTGTGTCGAGATGCGCACCTACTACGCCGCCGAGGGCAAGCTCGACGCCCTGCACGCGCGCTTCCGCGACCACACCGTGAAGCTCTTCGCCAAGCACGGCATCGAGAACCTCGGTTACTTCGTCCCGCTGGGCGACAATCCCGAGCGCAAGCTCGTCTTCTTGATCGCCTATCCCAGCCGCGCCGAGCGCGACGTGCGCTGGAACGCCTTCTTCAACGACCCAGCCTGGCAGAAGGCCTACAAGGAATCCGAAGCCAACGGCAAGCTCGTCACCAAGGCAGAGACCGTCTATCTGACCGCGACGGATTACTCACCGGTCGCGAAGGCTGAGAACGTGGGCAACCGCATCTTCGAACTGCGCACCTACGTCACCGAGCCGGGCCGCCTGCCGAACCTCAATGCCCGTTTCCGCGACCACACGGTCAAGCTCTTCGCCAAGCACGGCATCACCAACCTGCCCTACTGGACCCCGCACGCCGACCAGAAGGGCGCGAACAACCCGCCGGACAAGGACAACACGCTGATCTACCTCCTCGCGCACAAGGACGAAGCCGCGCGCAAGGCCTCCTTCGACGCGTTCGGCAAGGACGCGGACTGGCAGGCGGCGCGCAAGGCCTCCGAGGAAAAGGCCGGCGGCTCGCTGACCATCAAGGGCGGCGTGAAGTTCGTCCTGCTCAAGCCGACGGATTATTCGCCGTGGAAGTAGGCCCGTGCCGGCGACTTCCAGTCGCCGTCCGGAGCGAGCGAAGTGAAAGGCCGGCAACTGCGAGTTGCCGGCCTTCGCTTTTGGAACGGGACAGGTAGGGCGCGGTGTCCTGACCGCGCCGCAGAGTGACGATGTTTTCAGGCGATAGCACCACATCGGCAGCTTCAACTTCCAAAGGCGTCGCGAATCACTAGCACCAGCGCAAACACTCCGCGAATCCACAGTGGTGACAAGAGACACAAAAGTGCGTAGCCCAGCCAGCCACGGCCTTGTTCAGCGCGAATCTTAGCAAGAATCATTCGCGACAGGACGAGTCCGCAAAAGATTAGGCCGGCATGCGCTTGCGCCGTGTGCCAGTCGGCTTCGAAACACCGACACCGAACTAGCGACCAAAAACCGTGCCAGAGTGTGGCGAGCAACAGCGCTACGGTGAGAACTTGAAAGTTCCATCCCGGATGAGCCGGCCCCGGCTCTTCGGCGTGCGACGGCGATTCAAAGTGCATGGGAGTGATCATTCCGAAGCTAGAAGCGAATCACATTTACTCGTTGGATGCCCGAAACCCCGCCTGCGTCCGCTCCAACTCCGCCTTCAGCGCCACGCGCAGTTTCGCCAGCCGCTCCTTAGCCTCGGGCGCACCGATGCGGTTGGTGAGTTCGTCGGGGTCAGTTTTCAAGTCGTAGAGTTCGTCGCCGGTGCCGGGCTTGAGGTAGTGGATGAGCTTCCAGCCGTCCTGCACCACGGCGGCATACCACGGGACATTGTGATATTCGGCTTTGGCCGGCTCGGCATTCACGAGCTTGGCCACGCTGGAGCCGTAAATCTCGCCGCTGAATTCGTAGAGGCACGGGTGTGGCCACGCGGCGGCCGGGTTCTTCAGAAGCGGCGTCAGGTCGCGGCCATGCGTGGCCCACGGGATTTTCACCCCGGCCTGCGCGGCGAAGGTCGCCACGAGGTCGGGCGCGTTCACCGGCACGTTGCACACCTTGCCTGACGGCGTGAGGCCGGGCTGCGCGATGATGAGCGGTGAGCGACACGTGGCGTCGTAAGGCCCGAGCTTCGTGCGGAAGCCGTGTTCGCCCATGCCGAAGCCCTGGTCGGCGGTGTAGATGACGAGCGTGTTTTCGAGCTGGCCGGTTTCCTTGAGTGCCGCGATCAGCTTGCCCACGCCCTCGTCAATCGCCGGCACGCACTCGTTCATCTGCCGCACGAAGCCGGCGAAGGTCTGCCGCTGCTTCCCGCTCGTGTCGCCGAACGTCTCGCCGCTCTTGCCCGCGATGGGCGTGCCGTCCGGGCCTTTCGTCCATGCCTGCGTTTGGTTGAGGTAATCGGGCTTGCCGGGGCGCGGCGGGAAAATGTCTTTCGGCACGGGCACCTCGGCGTTCGCGTAAAGGCCCTTGTGCCGCGCGGCGGGCTTCGACGGACCGTGGATGCTGCCGTAGCACAGCCAGAGGAACCACGGCTTGTCGGCGGCGCGCGTCTTGCCGCGAATGTAGTCCTCGGCCCACTGCGAATAGTTGTCCGCGGGATAGCCATCCACCCACTCCTCCTTGCCGTCGCGCGCGACGAGTTGCCGCTCGTAGTAAGCGCCGGCGTTCTCGGGATGCAGCGGGCGGTTCCAAACAATCTGGTGGTCCCAATCGCGGCCCCAGCCGGCGTCCACGCCCGTGTGCCACTTGCCGATTTGCGCCGTGTGATAGCCGCTTTGCCGGAAGACGGCGGGCCAGAACGGGCATTGTTTCGGGTCGTAGGCGCTGGCGGGATACTTGCCCTCCATCCGCATGCTTTCGACGCCGTGCGGGTGCCGTCCCGTGAGCATCGCTGCGCGCGACGGCATGCACCACGCGCCGAGATACGCCGCATGGAAGCGCACGCCCGACGCCGCAAGCCGGTCAAGGTTCGGCGTCTTCACCCACGGGAAGGACTCGGGGTAGCAGCCGACGGTTTTGTAGGACTGGTCGTCGGCGTAGATGAGGAGGATGTTTGGGCGTTGGGGAGAAGCTGCGACGGCCGGCAAATCCAGGCTGTCACTCCTGATCAATGCGGCGAGGGCAAGCCAAAGCGGGAACAGAAACTTGCGCGACAAACGGGCTGGCTTCATGGCGGAGGATTCTCTGCGAGCCGCCAGCAGATTGCAGCTGCTAAAATGCCCCGCCCGAAGGCCGATAATGAGGCCCGATACGGTAGCTGGCTCGATGATTTACCACCCACTGCAACGCAGCCCCCCTGCCCCGCCACGCCACGTCCGGCGATCAACTCACTTGTCCGCGAGCAGCTTCTCCACCTTCTTTTCCAAGCCATCGCGGGCGTTGGTGTCCACGAGGTTGCCCCGCTTGTCCACCAGCCACATCGCGGGGATGGAACTGATGCCGTATTCCTTCGCGTAGCGGTTTTCGTCCTTTTCGGACTCGAAGAACTGCGGCCAGGGGAGCTGCTTCTGCTTCACCATCGCGGTGAGCGCGGCCTTGTCGTCATCGAGGCTGATACCGATGATCTCAAACCCCTTGTCGTGCAGCTTCTCGTAGGCGGACTTCATGTGCGGGATCTCGGCCACGCACGGCCCACACCACGTCGCCCAGAAGTCGATCAGCACGACCTTGCCCTTGAGCTTGGCGAGCTCGACCTTGCGGCCATCGAGCGCGGTGAACTTGATGTCCAGCGGCCGGCCCAGGCGCTCGGACTTCTTGAGCAGCGCGGCAGCGGCGTCCTTCACCTGCGTGTCCGCACCGCTGGCGGCGATTTCCTTGGCCAGCGCGACCGCTTTGGGTCCGTCCGAGCGCATCGCCACGGCGTAGAGCATCTCGAAGACCTCTTTCCGGTCGGGAAACTCCTTCTGCAAGGCGCGCGCGCCCTTCTCAAACTCCTCCAGCATCGCGGCGGTGCCCTCGGCCTGTTTCAGCCCGGCCTTGCGGTCCACGGACTGCATCCGCAGCCGGAACTTCTCCTCAGCGGATTTCTTGGGGTCGGCAATCAGCTCGGCCTCGATCTTTTCCAGCTGTTCGAGCCGTGACTTATCGCCGCGCCGGACCGCGCTGCCGAGCAGCTGGTAACGCTGCTCGCGGACCTCGGCGACCTTCGCGTGGGTCGGGAAGCGCGAGGCGAACTCGCCCGCAATGTCCGCCGCTTGGATGGCAGCCTCAGCCTGCCGTGCGCGGAAGGCGGCCAGCTCCTCGGGCGTCGGGATCCGTCCCTGCCATTCGGCGGGCGGAGCGGGCGGCTCGGCCGCCTTTTCGAGCCGCTGCAGCAGGGTGTCGGCATCGGCCGGGGCTTGGGCGCGCGAGGTTGCGACAGCGAACAGGCCGATCAAGAGGGCGGCGGCAAAAGCGGTGTGGGCGGTTCGTTTCATGAGCGTTGGACGAGCTGGTGGGAGGGTTATTCCCCGCCTTTTCCGGTGGCAACTGGGGCAAAACCCTGAAGCTTCTCGCGCAGCAGCAGCAGCCGGCGCGGGTTGTCGGCCGCGGACAGGTCGGCCTCGCGCTGGCCAGCGGGCGGGTGCGCCAGGGCGGTGTCGAGCGCCGCGAGCAGCGAGGCGGCTTCCGCCCGCGCCAAGGTGAGCGTGGGTTTGTCCTCTTCCTGCTCGATGCGCATGGCCTTGCGGGCGAACTCCAGCATCACGGCGCACGGTTCGAGGCAGGGGATGAGGCTCTTTGCCGCCGCTGCGTCGGGTGCGAGGCCGTCCACGGTCCACAGGCGTCGCTTGAGGCAGAAATGGGCGGAGCAACAGGCCCGGATGACCTGCGCGGCCTGCGGATCGGTGAGCATTGAGGTGATGCGATACATCCCGGTCTGGCGGCCGGTGAACTCGCGGTAATGGGTGACCGGCGGCAGGGGCTGCTGCGCGGCGAACCAATCCACGACCGCACCGGGATAAAGCTGGTTCAACGCCAGTTCCAGCTCCGCCTCCGAGGCCACACGGCAGAGCCAGCCGGCCCGCAGGTTTGGCGCAGCCTTGATGGGGCGGAACTCGCCGGCGAGCGTGTGGTTGGCCAGCCCACGCAGTTCGTCGAGGAGGACCAGCCGCAGGCTCTCCGCGCCGGCATCCCGATCGCCCACATGCCGCAACTCGAAGCCTGAGGCCAGCCGCTGCACGCGCACCTGCGCCAGCACCAGCTCGGAGGGTATCGCCGCGCAGAAGGCGGCGAGTGCGGGATTGTTTGCAGCAGCCATGTCGGGCGGAAACTACGGCATCGTCTCCGAATGCCAAATGGATTTCAGGGAGCGCCGGAGGTGCGGGGGACGCTGACCTGCACCGCCGGATCACGGCTTCAGCACGATTTTACCCGCAAGCGCCCCGGATTTCTGCAACGTGCTCTCCTCCTGCAAGCGGTGCGCCGCCGCCGCCTGGGCCAGCGGCAGCACGCGGTCAATGTTCGCCCGTAGCTTGCCCTCGGCCAGCCAGCGGTTCAGGTCGGCCGCGCAGCCGCGCTGCTCATCCGGCGTGGCGTTGAACATCGCGAAGCCGTGCAGCGAGCAGTCCTTCACGTAGAACGGCCCGACCGGAAAGACCGGCCGCGCCTCACGACCCGCCATCAGCACGAAGCGCCCGCGCGGCGCGAGCAGCGGCACGGTCTTGTCGAAATCCGGCTCGCGCTGCGTTTCCCAGAAGACGTTCACTCCGGCGGGTGCGAAGTCCTTCACGGCGGCGGCCACGTCCTGCGTGCGGTGGTTCAATGCAAGGTCCGCGCCAAATCCCCGCGCCTTCGCCACGCGTTCGTCGCTGCCGGCGGTGGCGATGACGCGTGCGCCCGCTGCCTTTGCGAGTTGCACCACCATCGAGCCGACTCCGCCCGCACCGCCGTTGACGAAGACTGTTTCGCCGGCCTGCAAGCGTGCCTTGGCGAAGAGTCCGAGGTGCGCCGTGATGCCCACGAGCGCAACGGCGGCGGCGTCCTCTTCGCGCACGCCGGCGGGGAGCGGGTTCAACCACTTCTCCTCCACGCAGGCGAACTCGGCAAAGGTGCCTTGGCGACCGAACAAGCCCTGATTCGAGCACCACACGCGGTCGCCGGGCTTGAAGGACTTGCACTCCGCGCCGACGGCCTCGACCACACCCGCGAGGTCGCAGCCGATAATGAACGGCGACGGCAGGGCCATCTTCACCATCCCGGCGCGGACGTAGGTGTCAATCGGGTTGACGGAGACGGCACGGACCCGCACGAGGACTTCGCCCGCGCGAGGTTGAGGCTGGGGAAGCTCGCCGAACTGAATGCTTTCAGCCGGACCGGGAACAGTGACAAAAGCAGCTTTCATGGGCGCAGCGTAATCAAGGCCACGCGGGGAAGACAAACCTTCGCACGAACGCCGGGTCAAATCAGCGCCACGGCCACCAGCTCGGCATCTTCCACGGCAGACCGGCGGCGATGCCGATGAGGTCGAGGATGATGTAGTTCCACACGAGGTAGGTCAGCACGCCGGCCACCAGCACGAGCAACGAGAGGTTCACGATGCGGTTCCGCTCGCGACGCGCGGCGTCCAGCGTGCAGATGCCTCGGCGACGGAAATAAATCACCAGTCCGCCCACCGCGAGCGCGAGGCTCACGGCGTAGAGCACATAACGGGTCGGCCCCCAATAGAGCTGGTCCGAAAGCGCCGCCGCCGTGCTGACCGAGGCGAGGCCAAAGAGCACCAGCACCACGCTGGGCAAGCAGCACAGGCTCGCGACGACCGCAGTCGACAGCACGAGGCCGAGCAGCGCGCGCCAGTTCTCGCGTGGGGACTTGGGCGGCTGATCGGGTTCACTCACGCTGCGAAGGTGTCGCGAGGGAGACTGGTTGTCGAGCCACCGCCAAGTAGGTCAGGCATCCTGCCTGACTTCAAACTTCCTAACGATGAGCGATCGGGTTTGGCATGGAACGTCCGAAACCTTCACCGCCTTGCGGCGAAGCAGCTCAAGTCCATCACAAGCGCCAGCACAACAGAAAGCCTCAAGGAAGATGGTTGTCAGGCAGGATGCCTGACCTACTTGGCGGCCAGCAGCGCCGCGGCATGCTTGCGGGCGGCCTCGCCCTGACCGCCAAGCATGCGGGCGAGTTCGTCCACCCGCTGCTTCGCGCTCAAGGGCTGGATGTCCGAAGTCGTCCGGCCGTCGCGCACCTGCTTGGTGACCACGAAGTGCGTGTCCGCCGCCGCCGCGACGGGCGCGAGATGCGTGATGCAAAGCACCTGCCGGGCGCGCGCGATTTGGCGCATCTTCTCGCCCACCGCGTTGGCCGTTTCGCCGCCGACGTTTGCATCCACCTCGTCGAACACCAGCACGGGGATTTCATCCTCGGCCGCGAGCACGGTCTTGAGCGCCAACATCACGCGGGCCAGCTCGCCGCTCGATGCGATGGCCCGCAGCGGCCGCGCCGGCTCGCCCGGGTTCGGTGCGAACTGGAACTCGACGGTGTCGAAGCCGGTGGCCTTGAGGTTGGCCGTTGGCGATTGGCTGTCGCCCACCGAGTCAGCAGTGGTGAGGGCCACGCCGAGTTCGCTCTGTTGAAAGCCCAAGTCCTGTAACTGACGCGTCACCGCCTTGGTGAGTTTGGGAATGACCTTGCGCCGGGCGGCGGTCAACTCGCGGCCGGTCCGAGTCAGCTCGCGGTCGAGTTTGGCCAGCGCTGCGTTAAGCCGCGCGACCTCGGCATCGCGTTGTTCGAGGCTGTTCAGCTTGGCCTTGGCCGCGTCGCCAAACGCGATGACCTCCGCCAGCGACGCGCCGTATTTGCGCTTGAGCGAGTGAATCAAATTGAGTCGCTCATCCAGCTCCGCCAGCCGTGCGGGGTCGAGGTCCACCCGGTCGGCGTAACGCGAGAGGTCAGCCTGCAAGTCGCGGAGCGAACTCACGACCTGCTCATGCGCCTCGGCGAACGGCTGCGCGGCCGGGTCCACGCGCTGAAGTTCCTGCAACGTGCGGCCCAGCGCACCGAGCTGGTTCACGAGGGAAGTTTCCTCACTATCCAGCGCGCCCAGCGCCGCCTGCGAGAGCTCCAACAGGCGGGCGGCGTTGCTGGTGCGATGGTGCTCGGCTTCCACCTCAGCTTCCTCGTCGGGTCGAAGGCGGGCAGCGGAAATTTCCTGCACCTGATGCCGGAGCAGGTCGAGCTGCTGCGCGTAGGTTCGCTCGTCCACGATGAGTGAGGACTTCTCGGCTTCAAGCGCGGCGCGGCGGCGGACCAGTTCGGCAAACGCGTTTACTGGCGCTTGCAGCCCACCGAATGCGTCGAGAATCGCCAGTTGCTTCGCGGGGTGCAGCAGCGACTGGTGGTCGTGCGGCCCGTGCATGTCCACGAGCAGCTCGCCGATGGCGGCCAGCGCGGCGAGCGTGGCAGGCGAGCCGTTGACGAACTGGCGGTTGGCCCCGGCGGCGGTGAAGACGCGCTTGAGCACCAGCTGGTTTTCCTCGCACGGTTCGAGGCCGTGCTCGTTCAGGAGCGGCGCGAGTGAAAGCGCCAGCCTGCCCACCTCGAACACCGCCTCGACGGCGCAGCTTTCCGCCCCGGCGCGCAGCAGCGTGCGGTCCGCGCGCTCGCCGAGGACGAGGGTGAGCGCGCCGATGATGATGGACTTGCCCGCGCCGGTTTCGCCCGTGATGACGTTGCACCCGGGACGCAACTCCAGCGTCAGGTCAGCGACGAGGGCGAGGTTCTTAATGCGGAGCGTGGTGAGCACGGCGGCGGCGGAATCATTCCGGCGGGCACGACGCGGGCAAGGAATTTCTGGGCCACTCGGCCAAAACACCGATGACCGGCGGCCAGATTTCACTTGCGCCCGGGGAGCCGTCCTCGTAGTAATCCGCCAACTAGCCAAATGGCAGTTCGCAGTCTTCAAGTCTCACATGGATAACCCTCAAAAGGAGAGGGCGCTTTGAGCCGCCCCTTTTCCCCCCGGACCCCTCCCGCGCCGGCCTATCGCATTAACGGGAAGATTCGTGCCCGCGAAGTCCGCGTCATCGGACCCGACGGCCAGCAAATCGGCGTCATCACCCTGCCCGAGGCGCTCACCCTCGCGCGCCAGCACGGCGTGGATCTGGTGGAGATTGCCGCCACCGCCAACCCACCCGTCTGCCGCCTCGTGGACTTCGGCAAGTTCCGCTACGAGCAGTCCAAAAAGGAGAAGGACTCCAAGAAGCACCAGCACGCCAACAAGGTCAAGGAGGTGCAGCTCTCGCCGAACATCGACCCGCACGACTTCGGCGTGAAGCTCGCGCACGCCATTGACTTCCTCTGCGAGGACATGAAGGTGAAGGTCATGCTCCGTTTCCGGGGCCGCGAGATGGCGCACAAGGAAATCGGCGAACAGGTCGTGGCCAATTTCCTGAAGGACGCCGCCCCGTGGGGCCACCCGGACTTCACCCCGAAGCTGATGGGCAAGACCATCAACGTGATGATCAGCCCCCTGCCCAAGAACAAGCGGGCCAAGCATCCCACGAAGAACGAGCAGGGCGAAATCGAGGAAGTGGCTCACCACGAGCCAATTGCCAAGCCCATCATCCACGGCGCCGAAACCGCACCCGCTGCACCGACCGCGCCCGTTGACCAGCGCTCCGTGCCAGTGCGCGGCGGCAAGCCCCAGTCCGGCAACTTCTCCAACAATCCGTTCGCAGGCCTGGACTTGGGCGGCCAGCCGCAAAGCTGACGCTCGGGCCGAGCTGATTACCTTCCAAAGCGGCGGGCGATGCGCCCGCCGCTTTTTTCGTTTCAGTTCACCAAGCCACGCTGGCGGAGCATCGCCTCCATCGCTTTGTCCATGAGGAGATCGGCGAGGGGTTGGGTGGCGGTGTCGAGGGCGGCGTGGGCGGATTTGAGGCGGGCGACGTCGCCGGTCTTGGTGGCGGGGGATTCGGTGGCGAGGGCGGCTTGCACTTCGGCGAGGGCGGACTCGACTTGCGCGCGGGCGGCGGCGTCCAGTTCCGCGCCGCATTCGGTGAGGCCAGATTGCGCGGCGATGAGGACTTCCTGCGCCTTCAGCTTGGCTTCAATCCAGCGGCGCGCGGTGAGGTCTTCGAAGGCGTGCTCGACGGATTCCTCCACCATGCGCTGGACTTCGGTGTCGGCCACGTCCACGGCGGATTTCATCTCCACGACTTGCTGCGCGCCGGTTTTCAGGTCGCGAGCGAGGACGTGGAGAATGCCGTTCGCATCAATCTCGAACTGCACGCCGACGCGCGGCACGCCGCGCGGGGCGCGTTCGAAGGCGACGGCGAACTTGCCGAGGCTCCAGTTGTCGGCGGCGCGCTCGCGTTCGCCCTGCAAGACGTGGATGAGCATCTCGCGCTGGTGGTCCACGGCCGTGGTGAAGACTTCGCCAGCCTTCACGGGGATGGTGCTGTTGCGCGGGATGATGACATTCATCAAACCGCCGAAGGTTTCGAGGCCGAGCGAGAGCGGCGTGACGTCGAGGAGCAGGAGATTTTTGAATTCACCGCTGAGAATGGCGGCTTGGATGGCGGCGCCAAGGGCGACGGCTTCGTCGGGGTTTTGCGAAGTGTTGAGCAACGGGCCGGTGCGCTCGTGAAAACTGTCGCCAAGGCGCAGGCTGCCGCGCTCTTCCTCGAACTCGGCGCAGCCGAACCACTCGCTCACAAGGCGGCGCACCAGCGGCATCCGCGTCTGGCCGCCGACGAGGATGACCTGGTCGAGCTGCTTGGCTTCGAGCTTGGCGTCGGCGAGGGCGCGGAGGCAGTGAGCGCGGGTTTGCTCGACGAGGTCGCGGGTGAGGCGCTCGAATTCTTCGCGCGTAAGCCGGTAGCTGAAGGAGAAGTCCCGCGTGAGGAAGGGCAGCGAGATTTCCGTTTCGGTCTCGGTTGAGAGGCGAATTTTGGCGGCCTCGGCGGCTTCGCGGACGCGGGCGAGGAGAGGGTTCGTTAGCTCGGGACCGCCGGCGACTTTGATGCGGCCGGCGAGGAAATCGACCAACCGCTTGTCGAGGTCGTCGCCGCCGAGACGGGTGTTGCCATGGGTGGCGAGGACTTGGAGGACGCCGGCGTTGAGTTCGAGAATGGACAGGTCGAACGTGCCGCCGCCGAGGTCATACACGGCGATTTTGGAATGCTCCTTGAGGCGGTCGAGGCCGTAGGCGAGCGCGGCGGCAGTGGGCTCGTTGACGATGCGCTCGACGGTGAAACCGGCGAGTTCGCCGGCGCGTTTGGTGGCGTTGCGCTGCGCGTCGTTGAAGTAAGCCGGGACGGTGATGACAGCGCGGGTGACGGGTTCGCCGAGGTCAGCTTCAGCGGCGAGTTTCAGTTTCTTCAGGACTTCCGCGGAGATTTCCTCGGGCGTGAACTCACGGCCGTGAATGGGAATCGTCACCGGCCCCGCGCCTTCGCCGCGCACGGGGTAGGTCACCAGCATGTCCTCGCGCGGGATGTCCGCGCCGCGCCGGCCCATGAAACGCTTCACCGAGTAGGCGGTGGTGGCGGGGTGGAGCGCACGAACGCGGTTCGCGGCGTGGCCGACGATGGGCGCAGCCCCGGCGGCGGGGAAATGCACCACGCTCGGGCAGAGTCGCTGGCCGTCGGCGTCCGCGATGACATAGGGGATGCCGGAGTCCACCGTCGCGACGAGCGAGTTGGTGGTGCCGAGGTCAATGCCGACGATTTTGCTCATGCGGGTCAAAGTGCATCTCCCCAGCAAAACGGCCAGAGCGTCGCCGCCCTGGCCGTTCGCGAAGAGTTCATTTGCGTTACTTCACCAAGGCCAGCGCGGACTCCACGAGCTTGTCGGCGCTGAGGCCGTGGAGCTTGTAGAGTTCCTCGGCGAGGTAGGCGCTCTGGCCGAATTCACCGGGGATGCCCAGCGAGGTCATGCGGTGCGCGATGCCCGCGCGGCTCAACGCGTGGCTCACCTGCGCGCCCATGCCGCCGACGACTTGATGGTCCTCGATGGTCACGACGCGACCGCCAGCGGCCTTCACGGCGGCTCCGATGGTCTCGATGTCCACGTGGTTGATGAACGGGTTGTTGATAACGGTCGCCTTCACGCCTTGCTCGGCGAGTTTCTTGCCGGCGGCAATGGCCTTGTCCAGCAACACGCCGCAGCCGATGAGGACCACGTCAGTGCCTTGCGCGAGGACCTGCGCCTTGCCCCACGGGTAGGTTGCACCGGGAATCCAGCTCATCGGGTAGTTTTCGCGGCCCACGAAGAAGATGTAGCTCTCGCCGTCCTTACCGGCCGCGCGGTCGGCGGCGTAGCGCGTGATGGCTTGATACATGAGCGACTCCGCCTCGTCCGGGCAGCTCGGCATGATGACGCACGTGTGCGGGATGGAGCTGAGCGCCGCGAGATACGTCGTGGCCTGATGGCTCGCGCCGTCAGCGGCATCCTGGAAGCCAATGTGGCTGAACATCGCGATGACGGGCGCTTGCGAGAGCGCGGCCATCGTGAGCGGGAGGTTGCCCTTCGTGACGCCGAACTGACCGAAGGTGTCCACGATGGGGATGAAGCCGCACTTCGCATAGCCGGCGGCCACGCTAATCATGTTCGACTCCGCGATGCCGACCTCGACGAAGCGGTCGGGCAACGCTTTTTGAAACGCGCTGATGCCGGTGGAGCCTTGCACGTCGCTCGACACGGAGAAGACCGGCAAGCCTTCGGTCGCGGCGCGGACGGCACCTTTTGCGAGGCCAGCTTGAACTTTGTCTTTCTTCACGGCGGGCGCAGCGGGCGCACCCGATGCGGTGGCAGCGGCGGCCTTCGCCTTTTTGTCAGCTTCCTTTTTCTCCCAATCCGCGTGCAACGCCGCGCCCCACGCGACGAACTCCGCAGGCGCGGTGTCGCCGGCATAAAGCTCCGTGACCCAGTCGCCGATTTTTTCGCCGTTCGCGAGCGGGAAGCCGTGGCCGCCAGCGGAGTTTTCCACCGTGGCCTTGATGCCGACGCCTTTCACGGTCTTGACCCAGAGGCAAACGGGTTGCTTCGCGTTCGCCTTCGCGGCGGCGATGCCTTGCTCGACCGCGAGGTAAACGGCCTGCAAGTCGTGGCCGTTCGGGACGGAAATCACGTTCCAGCCCAGCGTGGCCATCGCGTTGAAGCTCGGCTGCATGGAGAAGGAGTCCTTCGTGATGCGGCCGGAGAGCTTCGTGTCGTTGTCGGAGAGAATGAGCACGAAGGGATTCACGCGGTCCTTCGCGGCCAGGCCGGGGATGGCGGCGAAGGATTCCTTCGCCTCGCCTTCCATCGCCGCGCCATCGGACACGGTGCAGATGGTGACGCGGTCGAGGCCAGCGGTGCGGTCGCCCATCGCGAGGCCCTGCGCCTGCGGGAGGCTGGAGCCGAGCGGGCCGTTCGAGACGAGCACGCCCTCGGGGTTGAGGTGGGACTCGCCGTGGCCGGTGAACTTGCTGGCGATGCTGCGGAAGCCCTTGAGCGTGTCGAAGGTCATGCCATCGAAGCCGTAAAGCGCGCGCAGAGCGTAGATGCCGTTCTCCGTGTGGCCGGCGTCATTGACGAAGTTGAACGCCTCGTGCCACTGGCGGCCTTGCGTGGCGAACATCTGCGCGTGGACCGCCGCCATGATTTCCGCGAAGGCCGCCGGACCGCCCCAGTGGCAGGCCGCGCCGCCGACAACGGCGTGGACGTTCATGAGCGCGACGAGCGTGCGGGTCGCGCGCGGGTCGGCGACAGTGACGGGCTGGCCGGCGGTGTTCTTGACTGTGACAGCGTATTTGGGCGCGGCGGAAGGCGAGGGCGCGAGGCGGGACTTAAGCGCGAGGGGCTTCAGCGGCGGGGCTTCGACTTTTGCGACGACGGAATTATCAGCGGCCATAGGGTGCGGTCGGGTTGGGTGCTACAGGTTCGGTTCCAACAAAGCAGCGGAAGTTAGGAATGCGCTGGAAAAATGGGAAGGAGGAATTTGGCCGTCCGGGGCGCTTGGACCGCCGGCCTCAACGCCTAACGCTGCCACCAGAACATCCGTTCAAGCCCGGTGCGGTTGGGATACGAACGGGGCGTCCATTCCTCAACCAGCCGCAAACGCGGCGCGAAGCGGGCCCAGATTTCCTCGCGGTCCACGCCGAACGGCGGCCCTTCCTTGTCGGGGATGAAGTAGTTCACCGCGAGGTAGTGGCCACCCGGCCGCAGCCACCGCAGGACCGCGCTCACGTAATCATCGCGCCGGGCCGGCGGGATGGCGCAGAAGCAGGTATGCTCGAACAGCCAGTCAAACTGGGTAAACGGCTCGTCCGCGAGAAAATCGCCCAGCCGGAAATCGGTCTGCGCGGGCAGGCCCGCCAACTTCGCCCGGGTCACCGCGCTCGGCGCGATGTCCAGCCCCGTGGCCGTGAAGCCCGCCGCCGCCCAGGCGCGCACGTCGTGGCCCAGCCCGCAGCCCGGCACCAGCACCGTGCCGCGCGGGACTTCGGGATGCGCCGCCAGCCAGTCCACCAGCCCGGGCGATGGTTCACCCTTGTCCCAGGGCGTTTCGTTGCGTTGGTAGTGCGCCTCCCAGTCGGTGGTGCTCATACGGTATTTCCTTTCGCGGGCATTCGCGGGTTTCGCGGGCCGCTCAAGCCTTCCGCCGCGCGACCACAAACGCGCACAGCATCCCGTAGCGCAGCGGCGTGAGATTCAAAAGCCAGTCCAGCGGCGGAAACACGTAGCGGTCCGTGCACAGCGCCTTCTCCACGACGCAGCCGCAGCGCTCCAACTGGAAGGCCATCTCCAGCGCGTTGGTCATGATGATGGCGTCGTCGTCCGGCTCGAAGGGCGTCTTCACCACCGGGGCCACGCGCTCGAAGCGGACTTGCTCCGGGGTTTCCCGCATCTGCCGGCGCTTCGCGAGGAGCCGTTGCAGGTTGCGCCATTTGTTGCCCAGCCCACGCATCCGGTAGTGGTAGTCGCGCGCACCGATGACGCGCAGAAAGTTCGGGCTGGAGACGACCACCTTGCCGCCGGGCTCGGTCACGCGCACCAGTTCGGCCAGAAACGCCTCGGCCTCATCCACGTGCTCCAGCACGTTCAGCGCACCGACGCAGGCGAAGTGCTTGTCCGGAAACGGCAGCCGCTGGCCGTCGTAAAGTTGGCAGCGTTCGCTGAACTCCCGCGCCCGCGCGATGTTCGGCGCTGACACGTCCACGCCGTAAGCCTCCACGCCATCGCGCGTGAGCGCGCCCACGACCTGCCCAACGCCGCAGCCCACGTCCAGCGCGCGTCCGTCCTTCCGCTCGGGCCGCAGCGCGTCGGTGTATTTGCCGTAAAACGCCGGGTCCCAGCCCGCGAGAAACTCCGCGTAGGCTTCGTTGTTCCGGTAAAACGACTCGTGCTGGGCCATGCCGCGCGGACTATCCGGGCAAGGGCAGGGGAGCGGCAAGGGCAAGTTGAGCGCGCCGGACTTGTTGCGCCCGAGTTGGGTGATTACACTTTCAGGCATGAAAACCTACGGCCAAGTGCTGGATTCGTTCGAGGCGTTGCCTGAGCCGGAACAGGAATCCCTTTTCTCGGTCATCGAAAAGCGCATGGCCGAGCGCCGTCGCGCCGCTTTGGTAAAGGCCGTGCAGGAGGCGCGCGCGGAGTTCAAGGCGGGCAAATGCCGTCCCGCCAGCCCCGCTGACATCATGCGCAAGGTGCTCGCGTGAAGCGCCTGCTGCTGCCCTCCACCGCCTTCGTTCGGTCCGCCCGGCGGTTCACTCGCAAGCACCCGGGGCTCGCCCAGGAATTGCAGTTGACGCTCGAATTGCTGGCGGAGGACGCCTTTCATCCGCGACTCCGCACGCACAAGCTCAAAGGCAAACTTGCGAGTTCGTGGGCGTGCAGCGGCGGCTACGACTTGCGGGTGGTTTTTCAGTTCGTGAAACACAAGTCCGAAGAGGCCATCTTGCTGGAGGCCGTCGGCACTCACGACGAGGTTTATTAAACGGTTTTTCCCTTCATGAAACTTCTAGTCATCGGCTCCGGCGGACGCGAACACGCGCTGGTTTGGAAACTCGCGCAATCCCCACTCGTCGCGCGGATGTGGTGCGCGCCGGGCAACGCGGGCATCGGCGAGGAACGGCTCGCGAAGAACGGCGCGGGCGTCGAGTGCGTCGCGGTCGGCGCGGAGGATTTGCCGGCGCTGCTCGCCTTCGCGCAGGGCGAGCGGCCCGACTTCACCGTCGTCGGCCCGGACAACCCGCTCGCGGCGGGCGTCGTGGATTTGTTCCAGGCGAACGGCTTCAAGATTTGGGGGCCGAACAAACAAGCCGCGCAATTCGAGGCCAGCAAAGCCTTCTCGCAGGACTTCATGGAACGGCACGGCATCCCGACGGCGCAGTCCGGCACGTTCACGGAGCCGGTGGCGGCGAAGCAGTTCTGCGCCAGCCTCGGCGGCAAATGCGTCGTGAAAGCCGACGGCCTCGCGCTCGGCAAGGGCGTCTTGATTTGCACCACCCTCGCGCAGGCCGAGGCCGCCGTGGACGAAATCATGGTGAGCAAGGCCTTCGGCGCGGCGGGCCAGCGCATCGTGATTCAGGAACTGCTCGAAGGCATGGAGATTTCCCTGCACGCGCTCTGCGATGGCAAGGTCGCGAAGCTCTTCCCCACCTCGCAGGACCACAAGCGCGCGCTCGACGGCGACGCCGGCCTGAACACCGGCGGCATGGGCACTTACTCGCCCGCGCCGTTCCTCACCGACGCCGAATTGCAGTCCGTGGGCGACGCCATTCTCCAACCGTGGCTGCGCGGTTGCGCGGCGGACGGCATTGATTTCCGGGGCCTGCTTTATCCCGGCGTGATGCTCACCAAGTCCGGCCCGAAGGTGCTGGAGTTCAACGCCCGCTTCGGTGACCCCGAGACGCAGGTCTATCTCACGCGCTTGGAGAACGACTTGGTGGAACTCCTGTTCGCCAGCGCGGAAGGCACGTTGGCACAGCACGAACTACGGTGGAGTGCGAACGCCAGCGTGTGCGTCGTCATGGCCAGCGGCGGCTATCCCGGCAGCTATCCGAAAGGAAAAGCCATCACCGGCCTCGAAGCCGCGAACGCGTTGCCCAACACGAAAGTCTTTCACGCTGGCACGGCAAAGAAGGACGGCCAGACCGTGACCAACGGCGGCCGCGTCCTCGGCGTCACCGCGTGGGCCAAAGACCTCGCCACCGCCCGCAACGCCGCCTACACCGCCGTGGAGCGAATCCAGTTCGAAGGCGCGCACTACCGCCGCGACATCGCAGCGAAGGCGCTCAAGGCGTAGACTTCAGCCGATCACGAAAGCAGACCGCCCGCACTCCCATGGGAGATGCGGGCGGTTGCTGTTTGGAGGGGGAGCGCTTCAGGCTTTGCGGGCCTTGAGCACATCGGTCTTGCCGGGCACGGGCAGCGGATACATCCCGTCCGGGCCGGGCACGGTGGGGGGCGTGAGCTTGACGGCTTCGTCCCAGGACACTTTGTCGATGCCCTTGACCATGGTGTCGCTGACCTCGGACTTCATCGCGTCGTCCCAGGAGATTTCCTTGCCGGAGTAGGTGGCCATGCGGCCGAGGACGGCGGTCATCGAGCTGTCCGCGCCGTAGAAAGCCTCATTGAACGGCTTGTCATTACGGATGGCGTCGAAGAGGTCGTCGTGCTCCTGCTGATAGGGGTCCTTGCCGCCACCCTGGTAGCGCCAAGCATTGGCACCGGTGATGGTGTAGCGGCCGAGGTTGGCCACGCCCTTGGTGCCGATGGCGTGCTCGGAGACGTCGTTCCAGCAGCCGAGCTGGTGGCGGCATTGGCTGAAGCAGACCGAGCCGTCATCGTAGGTGAACTCGACGACGTGGTGGTCGAAAATCTCACCGTAGTCAGGGCCTTTGCGGGTTTCGCAACCACCGTTGCCGCGCGCCTTGACCGGGTGGCCGTTCTTGACCCAGTTGATGACGTCGAGGTTGTGGATGTGCTGCTCGCAGATGTGGTCGCCGCAGAGCCAGACGAAGTAATACCAGTTGCGCATCTGGTATTCGAGCTCGGTGAGCTTGCGGCCGTATTGCTTCTCCAAGGACTCGCGGGTCTTCACCCAGGGGGTGTTGCCGTTCCAGTAGGCGCGCATCGCCATGATGTCGCCCATCTGGCCATCGTGGATGCGCTTGATGGTCTCAATGTAGCCGGCTTGGTGATGGCGTTGGAGGCCGACACCGACCTTGAGGTTTTTCTTCTTCGCCTCCTGCGCGGCAGCGATGACTTTCTTGTAACCGGCCACATCCACGCACACGGGCTTTTCCATGAAAACGTGCTTGCCCTGCCGGACCGCTTCCTCGAACTGCATCGGGCGGAAGCCCGGCGGCGTGGCGAGGATGACGAGATCGGCCAGCGCGATGGCCTTCTTGTAGGCATCAAAACCCATGAACCGGTGCTCGTCCTTCACCTGCACCTTGTCTTTGTGCTGCTTGGCGAGCTGGGCGAGCGAGCCGTCCATGCGGTCCTTGTGCACGTCGGCCACGGCCACGAGCTTGACGCTCTCGCCGGTGCTGAGGGCCTGGTTGGCCGCGCCGGAGCCGCGTCCGCCCATGCCGATGAGCGCGACCTTGATGGTGTCACCGGGCGAAGCGCCGTGGACGAAGCGCTCGACTGGCAGCGCGCCCAGTGCGGCGGCGCCGGCAGCGACCTTGGAGGAGGTGGAGAGGAAGCTCCGGCGGGAAAGCGCGGAGCTGGCGGGAACGATCAGGTTGCTCATAATTTCAATCGCGTTGGACTGGACCATGCGCCGCGACATTCGCGGCACGAGGGCAAAGCCCGTTCACCCAAAGGGAACGGGCGAAGTGTAGAAGCTCGGCACGGCTTGTCCAGCGCCGCCCGGGATGAACTTCGGCGGCGGCATGCCTGCTGGGAGGGTGCACGCAATCCATTCCACCGGCCGCGGCGGCGGTGCCTTCCGTGGGAACTTGGGAAGTTCTTTACCTGGCCGACACTTCTGGGTAACAAGCGCGGCGACCCACCGGAGTCGACCGGATATTTGCTGCGAAAGCCATGAGCCGCGAAATGCAGTTACAGCGCTGGGAGCTGAAATACATCATCCCGGAAAAGACCGCGCAGGCGGTGCGGCACTTCGTCAGCGCCTACACCGTGCTTGACGACTACGGCGTGGGCAAGCCCCACAATTCCTATCCCATCCACAGCCTCTACCTCGACTCCGAGGCGTTGACGATTTACTGGCACACAATCAACGGGAACAAGAACCGCTTCAAACTTCGGCTGCGCTTCTATGACAACCAGCCGGATTCGCCCGTCTTCTTCGAGATCAAGCGCCGGATGAACAACGCCATCCTCAAACAGCGGGGCGGCGTGCGCCGCAAGTCGGTGGACTACATCCTCGCCGGCCACCTGCCGCAGCCAGAGCACCTCGTCAAGCAGGGCAACCCCAAGGAACTCGTCGCCCTCCAGCGCTTCAGCCAGTATCTCAAGGAATACAAGGCCGTGCCCAAGGCCCATGTCCACTACCTCCGCGAAGCTTGGGTGAGCCCGCATGACAACTCGCTCCGCGTCACCTTCGACCGCAATGTGCTCATCTCCGCCGAGCCCACCGCCCGCTTGGAGAGCGATCAGGTCAACCCCACCTGCGTCTTTGGCAAGGACGTGGTCCTGGAGTTCAAGTTCACCGGCCGGTTTCCCGATTTTCTGCGCGAGTGCGCGCGGGTCTTCGGCCTGACCACCACCACGGCGGCGAAATACGCTGACGGGATTGCGCTCAAGGGCGAAAAATACTTCGGTTGGAACAATGCCATCCAGCATCTGCGCGCCCGGCAACCGCTGGAGGAGTTCGACGACCAGCACGTTTTCCATGAGGAAGTGCGGGCGACCAAGACGCTGTTTTGAGTGCCCTATGGCCAAACCAACGCCCGGTGGCTCGACGCAGCGGATGTGCCTTCGCCATTGATTGGGCATTGGGCATTGCGTCATTGGTGTGTTCCGCTTAGTCTTTCGGCCGCAACCCTAATTTAGAAAGCGCATGAACGAGTGGATCTTTTTTCAAGGCGACACTTCGCTGGCCCCGCCGAACATCCCTGCCGTCGTCCTCGGCCTGCTGTTGTCCTTCCTGCTGGGCCAGACTCTCGCGTGGACCTACATGCTCACGCACGCGGGCCTGAGCTACTCGCGTTCCTTCGTCAACGCCCTCGTCGTCACGCCCGTCATCGTGTCGCTGGTGATGACCGTGCTCTCGAATAACATCGTCACCGCTTTTGGCATGATGGCCGTGTTCGCCATCGTCCGTTTCCGCAACATCCTGCGCGACACGCTGGACACCACGTTTGTGCTCACCTCCATCTTCATCGGCATGGGGTGCGGCACGCAGAAGTTCTCCACCACGATTGTCGGCGCGCTGATCATATTCGCGCTGATGATCTACCTTTGGTTCACCAATTTCGGTGCGCGCCACCGTTACGACCTCATCCTCAACCTTCACTGGGCGCGCTCGCCGGGCGAGTTGATGGAGCTGAGCAACCTGCTCAACCGCCATTCCCGCCGCGTGCATCTGGCCAGCCAGCGCACCCACCAAGGCTACGAGGGCGCGGACTTTTCCTTCCGCCTGCTTCTGCGCGATCCCAATCGCGTCGACGAACTCATCAGTGAGGTCAACGCCCTCGAAGGGGCGTCGCAAGTCACCACCCTCAAGGCCGAGGACGAGTCGGAACTGTAATTTGGCGGCACCGTGTTCAGGGCGGCCGTTGGGCAGGCGCTACACGCCTCGGCACACAACTGAATCAGGGGCGTGGGCCAGAAGTCTGAGTCGCCATGCACTTGTATTCCTTGGTCGGCCAGATCCGCCGCCGGGCTGCGTTCACCCTGATTGAACTGCTGGTGGTCATTGCGATCATCGCGATCCTGGCCGGAATGCTGTTGCCCGCGCTGGGCAAGGCCAAGGCCAAGGCGCTGGGGGCCAAGTGCCTGAACAACTACAAACAGACCTCCCTGGCCTATAAGCTCTACTCGGATGAATACGATGGCGTCCTGGTGCCGTTTGTCTCGCCTGGCGTGCCGTCTGCTCCGGCCATCGTGGTCCGCACGCCGGCCACCCCGGACACCTGGTGGCCGGACCAGTTGAAGCGTTTTTCCGCGCCAGACAAGAAGCTGTTCCAGTGCACCAAGATGCCGATGGGCTGGTCATCCAACGATTTCGGCATCGGCCTGAGCCAGCCACAGCTGGGATGGAACGGGAGTTCGCTCAACAACCGGGTCAGGGAGCAGAACGTAAGCAAACCGTCCGATACCGTGGTCCTGGCGGACGCCGCGTTCGGCGTGCCCGCCTCCTGGGCCACCGAGACTGACCCGGCCAAGTGGCAGGGGCAGCAGGGCTCCGCCGTGAACCCAAACGAACGCATCAGTTTTGACACGCCGGCCCCCGGGGGCAGCTTTCTCCAGCCGTTCTCCCGGCGCGTCATCAGCCGGCATGACGGCCGGACGGCCACCGGCTGGGTGGATGGACACGCTGAGATTCTGCTGACCCGTTCGCTGGGATTCCTTCGGGCCGGCAGCGCAATCCCGAACACCAACGGAGCACCGGATGCCAGGTGGGATCTGGAGTAGCCTCGCGCCGGCCCCCTCCGTTTGAAGATTGCCTTCCCGGCGTGCTCCGACACTCTTTCGGCACGCATGAAACATCTCCTCTCGCTGCTGCTGGCCAGTATCGCTCTCCACCTTCCCCTCCGTGCTGCGGATGACTGGCCGCTGACCGCCGACTCGAAGAAGCAGCCCGGCGTGCCCGAGGGCGAGGTGCTCAAGTTCAGCTTCGAGAAGTCCAAAGTCTTCCCCGGCACCTACCGCGACTACTGGGTTTACGTGCCGAAGCAATACGACCCCGCCAAGCCGGCGTGCGTTTACGTGAACCAGGACGGCGTCGGCTACCAGTCGCCGTTGGTCTTCGACAACCTGATCCACAAGAAGGAAATCCCCGTCGTCATCGGCGTCTTCATCATGCACGGGCGCGTGAAGGCGGCGGACACGAACGCGCTGGACCGGTTCAACCGCAGCTACGAATACGACGGCCTCGGCGATGCCTACGCGCGCTTCTTGTTGGAGGAACTACTGCCTGACGTGGAGACGAAGAAAGCGACCGACGGCCGCGCCATTCGCCTGAGCAAGAACGGCAACGACCGCGCCATCGGCGGCAGCAGCAGTGGCGGGATTTGCGCGTTTACGGCGGCGTGGGAGCGGCCGGACGCCTTCAGCCGCGTGTTCACGACCGTGGGCACCTACGTCGGCCTGCGCGGCGGCGACCGCTATCACACGCTGGTCCGCAAGTATGAGCCGAAGCCTTTCCGCATCTTCCTGCAGGACGGCAGCAACGATAACAACATCTACGGCGGTGACTGGTGGATGGCCAACCAGACGCTCCAGCGCGCACTCGAATGGGCCGGCTACGACGTGAAGCACGCGTGGGGCGAAGGCGGCCACAACGGCAAGCACGGCACCGCCATCTTCCCCGACGTGCAGCGCTGGCTCTGGCGCGATTGGCCGCAACCCGTCGCGCCCGGGAAATCCAAGAATTCGACGCTGAACGAGATTCTCGCGCCGGGCGCGAACTGGGAACTCGTCGGCGAAGGCTACAAGTTCACCGAAGGCCCGACCGCCAACGCGAGGGGCGAAGTCTTCTTCAACGACGGCCCGAACACGAAGACCTACCGCGTCGGGGCCGACGGGAAGCCGGTCGTTTTCCTCGCCGACTCGAAGAAAGGCGACGGCCAGCGCTTCGGCCCGGACGGACGCCTTTACGCTGCCGCCAGCGCGGAGAACCAAATCCTCGCGTGGGACGCCAGCGGCAAGAGCACCGTTATCGCCGACGGCTTCCGCGGGAACGACCTCGTGGTGGCACACAACGGAAACATCTACGTGACCGACCCGAACTGGACCGGCGCGAACACGAACACGAGCAAGGTCTGGCTCATCAAGCCCGACGGGAAGAAGCAGGTCGTGGACACCGGCCTGAAGTTCGCCAACGGCGTCACGCTGTCGCCGGACCAGACGCTGCTCTACGTGGCGGACAGCCGGTCGCACTGGGTTTACAGCTACCAAATCAAGGCCGACGGCACGCTCCAGCACAAGCAGCGTTACTTCCACCTGCACGAGCCGGACACCGCTGATGACAGCGGAGCCGACGGCCTCCGCACCGACCGCGAGGGCAGGCTGTGGGTTGCCACGCGCCTCGGCCTGCAGGTCTGCGACCAAGCCGGGCGCGTCCACGTGATCCTCCCGACGCCTAACGGCAAGTGCAGCAACCTGACCTTCGGCGGCCCGAACGGGGACGTGCTCTACGTCACTGCCGGCGACAAGGTGTATCGCCGCCAGCTGAAGGCCAAAGGCGCAGACCACGCGGCCAAGCCCCTGAAGCCCGCCGCGCCCCGCCTATGACCGGACCGGGTGCGCCGGTGTCGCACTTTTCGCCTTTGAACTTTGCGCCTTGGTCCCTATTTTCCCGCGCATGGCACTTGATGACGTATTGCTGGACGCAGAGGAAAAAATGCTCAAGAGCGAGCAGCACGTGGAGCACGAGTTCTCGGGCGTGCGCACGGGCAAAGCCTCCCCTGCCCTGGTGGAGAACATCCAGGCGGAGGTCTATGGCTCCATGATGCGCATTCGCGAATTGGCCAACATCTCCACGCCCGAGGCCCGCATGCTGATGATCCAGCCTTGGGACGCCGGCAGCATCGGCCCCATTGAGAAGGCGATTCAAAAGGCGAACCTCGGCCTCAACCCCGCGGTGCAGGGCAAGTTCATCCGCATCGTCCTGCCCGACCTCAGCACCGAGCAGCGCCAGAAGTTCGTCAAGGCCGTCAAGCAGATGGCCGAAAATAGCAAGATCGCCATCCGCCAGGTCCGCCGCGACGCGCTCGAAGCCCTCAAAAAGGAGGCCAAGAACGGCGGCGTCTCCGAGGACGAGGTGAAAACCGCCGAGGGCGAGGTCCAGAAGCTCACTGACCAATACATCGCCAAGCTCGACACTCACCTCGCAGCCAAGGAGAAGGAAATCATGACCGTCTGACGCTCACGTTTTCCGTCATGACCCCGCTGCCGCACACGCATTCCTGCTTCGTCTGCGGCGAGTCCAACGCACACGGGCTGCAACTCCGCTTTCACTCCGACGGGCGGACCGTCCACACCCGCTTCACCCCGGCCGCGGAACACATCGGCTTCAAAGGGGTCACCCACGGCGGCCTCCTGGCCACGGTGCTGGACGAAATCATGGTCTGGGCCGTGGCCGTGGCCTCCCGGCGCTTCGCCTACTGCGCGGAGATGACCGTGCGTTTCCAGCGGCCCGCACGGCCCGGCGAGGAACTCACCGCGACCGCCGAACTCGCCGCCGACCGGCGCGGGAAAATCTTTGAAGCCCGGGGCGAGCTGCGTTCCCCCGGCGGCGAAGTGGTGGCCACCGCCACCGGCAAGTATCTGCCCATCCCCGAAGCCGAGGTCGCCGGCATGCTCACCGAACTGGTCGGCGACCGCACGTTCCTAACCTGAGGCCGGCCGCTCGAACACCTCGCGGACCTTGTCGCGCAGATGGGCCAGCTCGAAGGGCTTTTGGAGGAAGCCAGCCAGCCCCTTGCCAGCGAAGGTCACGGTCGCGTCGTGTTCGCTGAATCCGCTCATCAGCAGCACGCGCACGTTGGGTTGCACATGGCGCATCCGGGCGAAGGCTTGCGCCCCATCAAGGTGCGGCATGGTCAGGTCCATCACCACCATCGTGAACGCGGACGGGTCCACTTCGAATAGCTCAGCGGCCGCGCGGCCATCGGCCACCGCGGTGACCGAGAAGCCAAGGCTCTCGAGCACGCGGGCGACCACCGTGCGAACCGTCTCCTCGTCTTCAGCCAGCAGAATCCGGCCGCTGCCGCGCCAGCTGTTGGCGAGGGGTGAAGGGGCTGGTGACTCGACGGCCGCACCGGGGGCCATGGGGAGCAGTAGCTTGAACGAAGTTCCCTTGCCTGGCTCGGAATAGACCTTCAGCGCCCCGCGGTGGCCACGCACGATGCCCAAGACGGCAGCCAGGCCCAGACCCCGCCCGGTAAACTTGGTGGTAAAGAACGGCTCAAAGATCCGGGCCTTCAGCTCCGGCGTCATGCCACACCCCGTGTCACTGACTTCAAGAAACACGTAATCACCCTCGGGCAGACTGCTGGCAAATTGCATGTCTGCGAGGTAGGCGCGGTCGGCGCGCACCAAGCCAGTGTGGAGGGCGATGATGCCGCTGCGGTCGCCGATGGCCTCGGAAGCGTTGATGACAAGGTTCATCACGATCTGGCGAAGTTGGGAGGGGTCCCCCACCACGAGTGGCAGGCCGGCGGCGAGGTCGAACTTCAATACGGCTTTCTTGCTGATCGAGACCTGCAGCAGGTGCGCCGTGTCGTGCACCAGTTGACTGACATCGAGCGGCTGCACCACGAAACGGCCTTTGCCCGCGTAGGCGAGCATCTGTTTGCAGAGATCGGCAGCGCGCAGGGAGGTGCGCTCGATCTGCTCCAGTGCGCCCTCCGCCGGGGACTGCGGTGGAAGATCCAACCGGGCGAGGCTGGCATTTCCAAGGATGCCGGTGAGCAGATTGTTGAAGTCGTGCGCAATGCCGCCGGCCAGCACGCCAAGACTCTCGAGCTTCTGCGTTTCTTGCAGCCGCATCTCCATGTGCTCTCGCTCCGCTTCCGCAGCGGCGCGGGCAATGGCCGCTCCGAATACTTCGGCGGCAGTGCGCAAGACCCCCAGTTCGACCGCGAACCAGTCGCGGTATTGATCGGCTTGTCCAAGCGCGAGGAAACCCCACCATTTCTCGCCCGCGAAAATGGGCGTGAGCGCAATGGACTTCATGCCCTTACGCTCGGGGAGATGGCGTTCCGACTCTGGCAGGTCGCGCACGCGGCCATGGACGGTCTCGCCGCGTGCGAGCAACTCACACCAGCGACCGCAACCGACGGCTTCGTAGCCCACGGCCAGGGCTCCGGAACCCGGCTCCTCTGTCGTGGGCCACAGGCACACGGGGCGGAACCCGGCCCGCCCGTCCACGGGTTCGTTGGCGAACAGCAACACGGCATCGCAAGCGGTGGCCTCGCCCAGATCGGCGAGCACGCTCGGGGCCGCATCGCGCCAGTCCGGCGTGTGCAGGAGGGTTTGCGCCGCGCGCGCCACGGCCTGAAGGATGCGGTCGCGCCGTTCAAGCGCCGCCAGTGAGCGACGACGCTCGGAGATGTCGCGCGCGTGGATCAACGCGGCGGCCTGCCCGCCATAGTCGCACGGCCGCGCCGCCAGTTCGACCGGCACGCAGGTGCCGTCTTTCCGCAAGCTCTCTCCTTCCCGGGTGACCTCCGCGTTGGTGAAGAACTCATGATGGCGCCGGCCCACCTCGTCGCGGATGGCCGGGGGCACCAAGTCGGTGACGTGCCGGCCAAGCAGTTCGGCCCGCGTCATCCCATGCAACCGGCAGGCGGCAGGGTTCGCATCCAGCACGATCCCCTCGCGGCTCTCGACAAAGACCGCATCGGGCGAGCTTTCAAACAGCGCCCGGAACCGCGCCTCGCTTTCAACCAGCGCCTGCCGTTCGCGCTGCCGTTCGGTGATGTCCCGGCTCACGCCCACGAGGCCCGCCACCGCGCCCTGCTCGTCGCGCACGGGCACCTTGGTGGTGAGGAACCAGCCGGTGCCCCCATCCGGCTGCGTGAAGATCTCCTCGCGGTTGATGATTGCTTGGCCGGTGGTGATGATTGCCTGGTCGTCAGCGGTATAGGCAGCTGCATTGGCCCGCGTGGCCGGGAAGTCCTCGACCGTGCGTCCGGTGCCATCGTCACCGGTCGCCAAGTTGAGGAGGCGACGGTTGGCGGCATTATGCAAAAGGAAGCGACCCTCCTTGTCCTTGATGTAAATGGAGTCAGGGATCGCGTCAATCAACGTGCGCAGCAGTCGCAGTTGGCGCGTCGCTTCGCGCTCGGCCTGCTGGCGTGCGGCGGCCTCCCTCGAGAGCCGCACGCTGGTTTTGGACAATTCCTCCGTGCGCGCCGCCACTTGTGCTTCCACCCGGGCCGTGCGCCGGAGCACCGTCCGCACATAGAACGCACCGCCGATGGTCAGCGCCAGTCCGCTCATGAGCGCGCCGTAGGGGTTCAAAGTGCGCAACGCCGCCACGGCTGCCGGCACGGGCCGGAACAGCATCGCAAACGGACGTTCCCCGAACCGCACCTTCAGCTCCACATGCCAGCCGGCGCGCACTTCCGCCTCGGCCGGAACCGGTGTTTCCGGATTCGCCGGCACTGAGTAAACCACTCGCTCGGGGCTGCCGGGCGACAGGTCCAAGGCCAAAAAATCCAAGCCCGTGGGCACGGCATCTTGAATGGCTGCGCCTAGAAAATCGCCAGACCTTATCACCGACTGAACAAAGCCTGCCAATCGCTCCCGGCGTTCCGCAGTCGTGGTCGGGATCGCGCCGCCACGATACACCGGCATGATGGTGATGTAGCTCAGTTGCCGGCCAGGCTCCTGCACTAGCCGGATGGGCGGCGAGAGCACCAGATCACCCAGCTCGCATGCCCGATCCAAGTCTCCGCGGGTTGGGCCCAAGACAAGATCGTAGCCCAGCGCTGCCTCGTTGCCGGCAATGGGCTCCACAAACAGGATCGGCCAGTGGGCCGTTGTCGATGCCGCACGGACCATGGCACCAACGGCGTTGGTCTGGGTAAACTGGAACAGCCGGCCAAGCTCGCGGCTCGCCTGCGCCTCCACGTTGGCTCGATCCGTGGCCGCGACCACCGGCACCCACTCCAGCGCTCGCAGGCCGGTATGCCGTCGTAGCAGGGGGCGGGACACCTCCGCAAACTCTGCCCGTGAGAGGTCTGGGCGGCGGCCCATCAGTTCCGCCAAGTTGTGCATCAGCTCGTTGTTCACCTCCGCCGCTGCGCGGACTGCGTTGGCTGCCGCATGCGCCTGCAAGGATAGGTTCAGATTTACTCGCTCCGTATCCCATTGATGCACCAACTGAAAGGCCCGAAAGGAAAGCCCTGAGCCTAGCAACAGCACAATGATGATCCAAAACCGGCCCCGGCTGGCGGAGCCGTCCGCCGGTGAATTCGCGGAGTTGAATGGACTGACCATGCCCCGCCATGGTGGACAACGAGGTAAGCGGGAACAATGTTATTGCGACCTCTCGCGGCCGCATCAGCCTCAGGAAAAACCTTGGGCCGGAAACGTCCTAACCCTGCTTGGCCAGGGCTAACCACCTCCACACCCGCAGCGCTTCGGTCGCGCCCCAGGCTTGGGCGTCGCAGCCGCGCTGGGTGTGCGGGGCGTCGCCGTCCACGATTTCGGGGAGGTGGCCAACACAGCCGGTGTTGAGCAGATCGGTCGCGCTGCCGAGGTAGGCACGCGCGGCGGCGATGGCTTCCGGCGCGTGGTCGTGCGCGCGGGCGAGGGCTTCGCAGAAGCTCGGGAAGGTCCAGGTCCACGCGGTGCCGTTGTGATAGGCGGGCTTGCGGCGTGTGTCCTCGTCGCCTTCGTAACGGCCCCAGTAGGGATTCGCCGGGTCGTTGAGCAACTGCCCATTCGCGCCGTGAATGGGCAGCGGCGGCGTGACGGAGAGAGGCGCCAACGAGCGCAATGCGCCGGGCACGACGAGGTGGCGCGCGGCGGCGTCCACGGTGCGGCGGGCGCGCTCGCAGGTGATGAGGCCGAGGCTAATCGGGAAGAGGCAGTTGCTGCGGAGGGCTTCGTCACGCACCGCGTCGCGGGCGGGGACGCCAGGCGACGCGAGGAGGCAGTCGGCAAACCAGCCTTCGTCCTCCAGCCAGAAGAGTTCGTTGAACGAGGCTTCCGCGCGCGCAGCGAGGTCGGCCCACGCCTCGCCCTCCGTCGCGACACCCAGCCGGTCGAGCTGGCGGAGGAGGCGGATCCAGAGCGCTTGGATCTCGATCGGATAGCCTTCGCGCGGTGTGCCGGCGGGGTAGTTCGTATCCATCCACGTGAAGTGGCTCGGGCTCCACACGAGGCCGCTGGCGGTGTCCACGCGGATGCCATTGGGCGTGCCGCGCAGGTAACCTTCCGCGATGCACCGCAGCACATCCGCCAGCGTTCGCCCGGCCGCGTCCACGGGCGTAGAATAGATTGCCGGTCGATTGCCGCTGGCGGATTCGGTGGCGGCGAAGTCCTCGCACACGACGCCGAACCACAGCGGGGCGTCGCTCGTGTCGCGGTTGCTGGCGTCGTCGCCGTGGATGGCGTTGGGGAGGGTGCCGTTCTCAGCGAAACGGCCGAAGGTCACGAGGATTTGCCGCACCTCGTCGTGCAACCCGGCGGCAAGCAGCCCGCGCGCGCAGATGAGCGTGTCGCGCCCCCAGTCGAGGAACCATGGGTAGCCCGCGATGACGGTTTTGCCGGCGTCCCGCCGCACGACGTAGGCACGGACGGCGCGCTGAAGCTGTGCGGAGAAGGACGGCGGGGCGCTCACTCCAAGGGCCGGAAGCTCCAATGCGCCCGGGTCAACGACCGCGTCAGCTTCCGCGCTGGCGGCGAGGGTCACGGCGCGGCCTTGAGGTAACGGCAGTTCAAACCAGCCGGGGCTGAAGGCATCGCCTGAGCCTTGCTGGCCGCGCGCGGCTTCGTTCGGATGCGGCAGGTTCACGGACCATTCGCCCGCGTGGTGGTAACGGCCCGCGTCGGCCCAGACCTTCAACTGCCGGCTCGCGTCGGGTTTGAAGGCGAAGCCGGCGAGGCCCTGGAGCGGGTGCGAGTTCGCGCCAAAGTGATGCTCGCTGCCGGGGTTGCGCTGAGTCTCGCAATGGAAGCTGCGGTCCTCGATGTCGAGCCGGACGGTGAGGCTCACGGTGCATTCGGGCGGCAACGCGCGGCCCAGCGCGGGCGCGTGCGGCGGGCGCACGAAGCGCAGCAGCGTCGTGTTCTTGCCCGGCACCATGTCGACAAGCAGGTGAATCTCCACGGCGCGGCCATCGCCGGCGTTGGCCACGAAGCGCCAGTGCGCGGGCGGGCCGGGCGTGAAGGCGACGAGATTCTCGGCGTTGAGCGGCGTGATGAAGCCGTCAGCGTTCACCCACACGCGCAGGCGCTTCACGAAGACATGGCGGTCCACGGGCACGGCGGCGTGGAGGTTCGCACCGAGGACGCAGTCGTATTTGGAGCGGACGGTGCCGAGGTCGGCGCACATTCTCACCATTGCACCAGCGCCGTTGGTAAGGAGGGCGAGCGAGTGATCTGTGATTAGTGAGGATTGCGGCGGCGGCTCGGCTGGCAGGAAACGAATGGTGCCTGTCGGGGCGGCCGGCGTGGCGGCGAGGCGGTCGAGGGCAAGCGTGGCGTCGCCGGTGAAGGACTGCGGCGGGAAGGCGACGAAGTGGCCCGTGGCGGTGGGGATGGAGTCGGCGTGAAGTGGAAGCAACGGCAACGCGGCAGGTGTGAACGCGCTTTCTCCCTCACCCCAGCCCTCTCCCGCTGGGAGAGGATGAGGGTGAGGGAGAAGGCGTTCGCCAGACTGAAGCGTGACCTTGAACGGCGCGTCATCACGCACGAGCAGCCAGTGGCCGGGCGGGACGAGGAGGACACGGCGAGTGTCGGCCAAAGTCCATTCCACGACGGGCGCGTAGGCGCTGAAGTCGGACGGAGCGCGGCTCTCCGAGCCGCAGCCAGCCGCTTGCGCCGAAACGCGTTCGCCATTGGATGAGTCAACTCCGTTCGCGGCTTGCTGCGGCTCGGAGAGCCGCGCTCCGGGGCGATGGATCGCCGCGAGGAAACCGCGCGGGTCCGCATCCACCTGCGCGGCGAGGGCGCGCCAGTTCACGGGGCTGGCGTGTTCGATGGCTTGCCCGTGCGCGAGCGCGGTGAGGGCGAAGGCCGCTTGCGCGCGCGCGCGTCGGTAGGCTTCGCCGCCGAGACCCACCGGCTTGTCCGTGGCGGCGAGGCAATGCGCGGCCCCAGCGCTGAGCGTGAACGTGACTTTGCCGTCGTGGATTTCCCGGCGCGGCAGAATGCCTTCGGTCTGCGAAAGCAAATCGTGTTTCACCGTCTCGGCGGCGAGGTCGAGCGTGAGTTGGTGGTCGCGTTCCGGGTCGGTGTTCACCAGCACGAGCACGACATCGCGGCCTTCCTCGGACTCGCGGCGGAGCGCGTAGATGGTGGAGTCGCTCGGGCTGATGCGCGTGAGCTTCGCGCCGTCGAAGAACGCCGGATGATCCGCCAGCAGCGCGTTGAGCCGTGCGAGCTCCGACACGAGGTTCGGCTCCGCGCCCCACGCGAGCGCGCGGCAGGAGTGGACGTTGATCTTCTCGGCGCAGAGCCATTCCACGCCGCAGGTGAAACCGAAACCACCGTTCACGCTCGTCAGCGCGGAGAGGTGGTTCCGCAGGCGCGACCACGAGCGGCCGCGTTCGGCGAGGCGGTTGTTGTCGTGCGTCTCGCTGTAGTGGACGAGCGTGCCGACGCGCGCGCTCTGCGTGTGGGCGTGGTCGAGATAGCCGGCGACTTGGCGCGGGGCGAACTCCTGGAACAGTTCGGAGTAGGCCCATTGCATGCCGCCTTCGGTGAGCAAATTTTCCGTGTCGCCCCAGCCGCCGCCGAGGCCTTCGAGCAGGAAGAGCGCGTCGGGAAATTCCTCGCGGACGCGCGCGATGATGTGCTGCCACGCGGGCGCGGGGACTTTGTATCCGGCATCGCAGCGGAAGCCGTCCACGCCGCGCCGGCACCACGTGAGCAGCGCCTCGGCGATGTGTTCCCAGAGCGAGGGGTCGCGTTGCGCGAGCTCGACGAGGTCTTCCCAAACCGTGCCCCAAGCGCCGGGGCTCTCGAAGTGGCCGTCGGCCTTCCGCATGAACCACTCGGGGTGATTTTCCTGAAGCCAAGAGCCCCAGCCGGTGTGGTTGATGACGATGTCGAGGAAGACGCGGCCGCCGCGCGCGTGGACGGCGGTGGTGAGTTCCTGAAATTGCTCGACGCCCGTCGTGCGCTGGTCGAACTCGACGAGCGCCGGGTCAACGCCCGTTAAATCCTCCGCCGCATACGGACTGCCGAAGCGCCCGAAGCGCGCGTAAGTCGTGGGCGTGGGATTCACCGGCAGCAAGTGCAGGATGCGGCAGCCGAGCGTCTCGAAGATGTGCGGGAGCTGGCGCGTGAGGTCGCGGAGTTTGCCGGACGGCGGGATGACCGTGTAGCCGAGGCGGTCGAGCTCGTTCATCTGCGCCTCGCGCGCGGGATTGGCCGTGGACACGAGCGACTTGCTCGGGCCGAACATGCGGGTGAACGCGCAGTAAATCGTGTTCGCCGTGCGCGCCCAGTTCGGGTGGACGCTCACGCCGAAGTCATCGCCGTCGGGCCAGTGCTGAAAGCCATCGGGGTCGAGCAGATAAGGCTTGGACTTGAACCAGCCGACTTCCGTGAGCGGCAGCGCGAGTTGCCATTCGCCGTCCGCCCAGCGCATCGGGAGGTCGCACCAGGACGCGCCCGCGAGCGGGACTTTTTGAAACTTCGACTGGATGACCTCGCGGCGGATGGCGGCGGCGCGGCCGACGTTCGTGCGAAGCCGGGCGGTCCACCCGGCCGCGGCCCACTCGCGGGCGCGCGAATGCTTGAGCGAGAAAGCCAGCGTGTCGCCAACGAAGCGGACAACGCGTTCGCCAGCGGGCGGAGTCATGCTCGGACGTTCCATGCGCGCAGATGGTGCGAGCCGGGCGGGGTGAACTCAAGTGCGCGTTGGCCCGCGGGAGGGCAGCCGCCTCTTTGCAGTTGCCGCGGTGCCGGCTGGTTTTCACACTGTGGCCATGAACCGCATGCTTCCCCGTTGCCTTGCCGTTGCCCTTTTGCTGCTCGCCACCACCGCCGCGCGTGCGGGCAAGGCGGACAAGAACTTCGACATTTACTGGGTGGACTCCGAGGGCGGCGGCTCCACGCTGCTGGTGACGCCCGAGGGCGAGTCGGTGCTGATTGATACCGGCAACCCCGGTGGCCGCGACGCCAAGCGCATCCACAAGATCGCCACGGAGGTCGCGGGGCTGAAGCAGATCGATCACGTGGTCATCACGCATTTCCACATCGACCACTTCGGGGGACTGGCGGAACTGGCAGACCTCCTGCCCATCGGAAACCTCTACGACAAGGGCCTGACGGAGACGAGCCCCGACGGCAACGCGAAGGACACCCGCTGGCCGCTGCTCTCGAAGCCGTATCGCGAGGCCAAGGTCGGCAAGCGCGTGACCATCAAGGCCGGTGACCTGATCCCGCTCCGCCAGCCCGCCGTGCCGGGCAATCCCAAGCTCGAGCTGCGCGTGCTCTGCGCGAACCAGAAGACCGTCTCCCCCCGCCCTGACCAGCGGCGTGAGAACCCGCTCGCCGCCAAGGCCGAACCGCAGCCCGAGGACAAGTCCGACAACGCCAACTCCGTCGTGACGCTCCTGCAATACGGCAGCTTCCGCCTCTTCAACGGCGGCGACGCCACGCTCCGCACCGAGCAGTCGCTGGTGGTGCCGCACAATCTCGTCGGCAAGGTGGACGTGTATCAGGTCAACCACCACGGCCTCGACGTGAGCAATCACCCGCTGCTCATCCAGTCCATCGAGCCGACCGTAGCCATCATGAACAACGGCCCGCGCAAGGGCACGATGCCCAAGGCCGTCGCCGCGCTGCGCGGCACCAAGAGCCTCACCGCGATCTATCAGGTGCACGAGAACCTGCGGGAGGAACCCGGCTCCAACACCGACAAGGCGCACATCGCCAATGCCGGGGACAAGGGCGAGAAGTGTGACGCCCACCACCTCAAGCTGGCAGTCAATCACAACGGCGAGAGCTACACCGTGTCGGTGCCCAGCACGGGACATTCGCGAACCTTCCCGACGACGCGGAAATAGGGTGGGAAGATTCTCGATTGGCGTCGTCCGGGGCTTGGCCCTATCGTCGCGCCGTCTATGAAGCTGACTGCCCTGGTCTCCCTGTTGATCCTGGTTACCGCCGGCCCCGTCCGCGCCGCCGATATCCGCTGTGCGGATGGCGAACCCGCCGCCGCCGTGGTCGAGAAGCCCATCCTGTTCCTCGACAAAAGCCCCGTCATCGTCAAATACCAGCTCGGCCGCCTCTCCAACGAGCAGCTCCTGCTCGCCGACCGCGAGACGACGCATCCCAAGTTCATCCCGCTGTGGGAAATCATCCTCGGCCGACCCGGCATGGCCGCTAAGTTCCGTATCGAGGCCGCCGAGGCGCTCGCCAAGCTGAACAAGTCCGACGTGCCCACCGAACTCCTCGCCGGCCTCAAGCGCGCTGCCGCCACCGCGCCCGTCGTGGCCGAACTCTCCAAGCTCCTCGTCACCCAGAAGCCCGAGGACTTGAAGAAGAGCCAACCCGCCCTCGAAGCCCTCGCCGCCGACGACGCCAATCCCGACGCCGCGCGTCAGGCCGCGTTTGCCGCGCTCATCGGCCTCCAGTCAGCCGACGCGCTGTGGGCGTTCGCGCAGGGCAAGCCGGGTGCCCTGCCCCACCTCGTGGCCGGTCTGCCGCTCGCGCCCGACGGCGCGAAGCGCGCCGCCTTCGCCGGCAAGGTCCTGCCCCTGCTCGCCAGCCCCGATGCCCCCACCCGCCGGGCCGCCATCACGGCCGCCGCGAAGCTGCCCGGCAGCGAGGCCGCCGCCTTTGCCGCGCTGGCGAAAGTCGTGACTGCCGGCACGGAAGTGCCCACCGCCGCGCGCGCCCTGCTCGCATTACCGCGCGACACCTGGCCCGCCGCCGCCGTGAAACCGCTCGCCGACGCCTTGCTGGAGCAGGCCAAGAAAGTCCCCGTGCCGCAACGCACCGAGAACGACTTCCTCGACATCCAACAACTCGGTTTCCAGCTCGCCGCCCAGCTGCCCAAGGACACCGCCCTGCCCGTCCGCAAATCCTTCTCCACCCTCGGCGTGAACGTCCTGCGCCTCGGCACGCTGCACGAGCAGATGTTCTTCGACAAAGTCCTGCTCGTCGCCGAAGCCGGCAAACCCGTCGAGCTCGTCTTCCACAACTCCGACGCCATGCAGCACAACTGGGTGCTCGTGGCCGCCGGCGCGGCGGACGAGATCGGTGCCGCGGCCGAGAAGCTCCCGCCGCAGGCCGACAGCCAGGGCCGCCTCTACGTCCCCGGCTCGCCCAAGGTGCTCCAGGCCACGAAAATGTTGAACCCAAACGACACCGTGCGCCTCCGCTTCAACGCCCCGAGCGAACCCGGCGAATACACCTACCTCTGCACCTACCCCGGCCACTGGCAACGCATGCGCGGCGTGCTCAAGGTCGTGAAAGACCTCGACGAATACCTCGCCCAGGCCCCCGCCGAGCCCGCCGCGCCCGTCATCACCGAGTGGAAACTCGCCGACCTCGCCGCCGACCTGCCCAAGCTCGCGAAAGGCCGCGACTTCGCCAAAGGCAAGGCCCTCTTCACCAGCGTCGGCTGCATCGCCTGCCACAAGATCGGCGCGGACGGCGTGCTGTGGGGGCCGGAACTCACCGGCGTGGCCGCCAAATACAAGGGCGACGCCCAGGCCGTGCTGGCGGAAATCCTCGAACCCTCCAGAAACCTCGAACCCCGCTACCGCCCGCTCGAAGTCACCGTCGGCAACGACGAACCCTTCACCGCCTTCGCCGTCAAGGAGGACGCCGAATCCCTCACCCTCCAGACCGGCCCCGGCGAGGCGATGGTGAAGAAGTTCGCAAAGAAAGACGTGAAGGTGAAGCCGCAGGGCAACTCCATCATGCCCCCGGGCCTCTTGAACCTCCTCACCCGCGAGCAAATCCTCGACCTCCTAGCGTTCGTCCAAGCCGGCGGCGACGCCAAGCACGCCGCGTTTGGGAAGTAGCCTGTTAGCGAGGCGGAAAGCGATTGCGCTTGGCTGGGTCTTCCAACGGGAAGGTCTCTGGGGTAGCCAAAAAAGTCCGCGGTGGCGTCACTCGCTTGTCCTGCATGATCACCGGCCCAGTGGGTCTGGCTTGGTAGCGCGACAAACGAGTCCCCATTTCGACACGGGTTAATTCGACTTGAAACAAGACCTCCGGCCGAGTGTCGTCGCGATTGTCGGCTTCAATCACTGATTTGCCACCCACGACGCGTGTTCTGGCGTGATAATCCTGCAGCTCCCAACGCGCCGGTAGGATGAGACCACCGACGTTCGTCCAGCCTGTCACCTGATAGGTAGCGCGTCGAAACCCCTCGTCATAGGGGGCGGGCAACCAGCCGGCCGTTTCGTAGAAGCGGGCCGATTCCAAGAAGCCCGACGATTGTTTCGAAAACTCCCATTCGGCGGTCGGCTCGTAGCGTGCCACCCGGCTCGTCGGAGGGTTTATCCACATCGGGCTGACCACATTGTTGGTGAGACTCTTGAAGTGCCTCCCCCCATGCAGCGCAAGCCACACCGGCGCGACAAACGAAAAGTCCATCTCGGGCATCGGCTGCGCGTGGATGGCACCACTTCCGACATTGATGCTGTTGGGTGAAACGCGACTGATAATTAAAACGGAGGTGCGATTGGTTCCATCAAACGCCATCTCTCGGAAAGCGATCCCGTTGGTCGTCCGATCCTTCGTCCGGATCAACCACTGTCCATCTGCGATATAAGCCGTGAATCCGAACTCCGTCCGCTTGACCTCGGGTCGGGCTGGATTCCAGAGCAGCATCTGACCTTCTGCCATAAACGTCTGAGCTCCGACTGCGAGATCGGCCAGGAGGAGCGCAAGCGCGGTGAAGAGCGGAACACTCAACAAGGGAAAAATGATGTTCATGGGGACTTAAATTGATCATTAGGTCCGCGTCCCGTTCTGACAATCGTTTTTCGAACCAACCCCGGTTTTAACCTGAGTCGCAACTCCCGGTTGGCACCGCGCCGGGCTTCTGCTCTAATCACCCGCACGCTTTATGAAACATCTGTTCCGTCTCGCCGTCGTCGCGCTTGCCCTGGGCTTGCTGCCCGTCCTCGCGCAGGATCCCAAGGCCAAGAAGGCCAAGGGCAAGGGCGTCCAGGGCGACGCCAAGGCCGCCGCCGCCAATCCCATCCCCTTCGCCGTCCCGCCGGCCGCCACCGCGCCTGAGAAGCTGAAGGTCGCCAAGGACTTCAAGGTCGAGCTGCTTTATTCCATCCCCAAGGAGACGGAAGGCTCGTGGGTCGCGATGTGCGTGGATGACAAGGGCCGGCTCATCGTGTCGGACCAATACGGTCCGCTCTACCGCGTGACGCCCCCGCCACTCGGCCAGTCCGCGCCGGTGAAGGTGGAAAAAATCCCGGTGGACATGGGCGCCGCGCAGGGGTTGCTCTACGCGTTCAACTCGCTCTACGTGGTGGTGAATGACAACAAGCACGGCGGGCGCGGCCTTTACCGCCTGCGCGACACGAACGGCGACGACATGTTCGACAGCGTCGAGCGGCTCAAGAAGTTCGAGGAGTCCGGCGGCGAGCACGGCCCGCATGCGGTCATCCTCGGGCCGGACGGCAAGTCCATCCACGTCATCTGCGGCAACCAGACCAAGCTGCCCGACTACGACGTGACGCGCGTGCCGCCGTTCTGGGGCGAGGACGAGCTGACGCCGCGCCTGATGGGCCGGGGCTTCATGCGCGGCACGGTCGCGCCACGCGGGTGGATCGCGAAGACGGACCCGGACGGCAAGTCCTGGGAAATCCTCACCACCGGCCTGCGCAACGAATACGACGCGGCCTTCAACCGGCAGGGCGAGCTGTTCACCTACGACGCGGACATGGAATGGGATTTCAACACGCCGTGGTATCGGCCCACGCGGGTCTGCCACGTCGTCAGCGGCAGCGAATGGGGCTGGCGCACCGGCTCGGCCAAATACATGCCGTGGCATGCGGACAACTTGCCGCCCGTCGTGGACATCGGCCCCGGCTCGCCGACCGGCGTGGTCTTCGGCTACGGCGCGAAGTTCCCGGCCAAGTATCAGGACGCGTTCTTCATCTGCGACTGGAGCTACGGCAAACTTTACGCGGTGCATCTCAAGCCCAGCGGTTCGACTTACTCGGCGAGCGTCGAGGAGTTCATCACCGGCCAGCCCTTCCCGCTCACCGACCTCGTCATCAACCCGAAGGACCAGGCGATGTATGTGACCGTGGGCGGCCGCCGCGTGCAGGGTGGCCTCTACCGCGTGACCTACACGGGCAAGGAATCGACCGCACCGTCCAAGCCGGACAACACCGGGGCCGACGCCCGCGCGCTGCGCAAGAAGCTCGAAGCCTTCCACGGGGTGAAGGATGCGAAGGCGATTGACGCCGCGTGGCCGCACCTAGGCCATGCGGACCGCTTCATTCGCACCGCCGCGCGCACCGCTTTGGAGCATCAGGACGCGAAGCTGTGGACCGAAAAGGCGCTGGCGGAAAAGCCTTCCGAGGCCGGTCTGTCCGCCCTGCTCGCGCTGGTGCGCGTGGGCGACAAGTCGCTTCAGCCGCGCATCGCGGACGCGCTGGGCCGCTACGAGTGGGCCAAGCTCACGGACCAGCAGCGCATTGACTGGCTGCGCCTGCACACGCGGCTCTTCACGCGCATGGGCGACGGCAGCGAGGCCTTCCGCAAGCAAATCACCGCGCGCCTGGACGCGGTGTATCCGGCCAAGCACCTCCACCAGAACGCCATCCTCGCCGAGCTGCTCTGCTGGCTGCAATCGCCCACGGCCGTGACCAAGACGGTCGCCCTGCTCAACGCCGCGCCCACCCAGGAGGAGCAGATTTCCTACGCGATGTATCTGCGCGTGTGCAAAACCGGCTGGACCCCCGCGCACCGCGACAGCTACTTCAAATGGCTTTACCACAAGTCAATCGCCATGCGCGGCGGTGCCAACTTCGCGATGTTCATGGATGACATCCGCAAGGACGCCCTCGCCGCCGTGCCCGAGCCGGATCAGGCCGCCGTGCTGGCCATCGTGAAGTCCGCCCCCGCGAAGCGCTCACCGCTGGAGTTGATGGCGGAAGCCTTCGCCGGGCGCTCGCTGGTCAAGGAATGGAAGACCGCCGACCTCGCGCCGTTGCTCGAGAAGGGCATGACGAAGCGGAACTTCGAGTCCGGCCGGAAGATGTTCGGCGCGGCGGCGTGCTTCGCCTGCCACCGCTTCGGCAACGAAGGCGGCGCGATGGGCCCCGACCTCACGAGCGTCGCAGGCAAATACAGCGCGCGCGACCTGCTGGAGCACATCCTCGAACCCAGCAAGGAGGTCAGCGACCAATACGCGCCGGTGGTCTTCAAGCTCAACGACGGCACGATGGTCACGGGTCGCATCATCAACCTCGCCGGTGACACCTACCGCGTGAACTCGAACATGTTCGACCCCGACGAACTCGTCGGCGTGGACGCGCGCAAGGTTTTGAGCATCGAGCCGTCGAAGGTTTCGCTGATGCCCGAAGGCCTGCTGAACATGCTCAAACAGGACGAAGTGCTGGACTTGCTCGCCTACCTCCTGAGCGCCGGCGACGCGAAGAACAAAATGTTCCGTTGAGCCCGGCCGCGGGCCGGGGTTGCGACTGCCAGCGATCACGCCGCCGAGCCGCTGAACAAGTCCGGCGCGGCGCGGGAGACGAGGGCCTGCGAGCGGGTGAGGATTTCGGCGGAGGACTCGCAGCTCAGGGCGAAGTCGGCCAGCTCCCGGCACTCGGCGAGTTTGAGGCGACGGATGATGTATTTGATGGGCGGCACCAACGGCGGCGTGGTGCTGAGCTCATCCACGCCCAGGCCAAGCAGCAGCGGGACCATCGCGGGATCGCTGGCCATCTCGCCGCAGACGCCCACCCAGATGCCGTGCCGGTGCGCGGCGTCCACGGTGTGCTTGATGAGGCGCAGCACGGCGGGGTGCGTGGGGTCGTAGAGGTAAGCGATCTTTTCGTTCAACCGGTCCACCGCCAGCGTGTATTGGATGAGGTCGTTGGTGCCGATGCTGAAGAACTTCACGCGCTTGGCCAGCGAGTCGGCAATCATCACGGCGGAGGGGATCTCGATCATCGCGCCGATCTCGAGATTCTCGTCGAACGGCACGCCGGCGGCGCGCAGCTCGGCCTTGCACTGCTCGACCAGTTCGTTGGACTGGGTCAGCTCCTCCAGGCCGGAAATCATGGGATACATGATCTTCACATTGCCCTCGGCGCTGGCCCGCAGGATGGCGCGGAGCTGGGCACGGAAGATGGCGGACTCCTGAAGGCAGAAGCGGATGGCCCGCCAGCCGAGAAAGGGGTTCATTTCCGCCGTGTCCTGCGCGATGCCAACCAAGTTGGGGAGCTTGTCGCCGCCGAGGTCGAGCGTGCGGATGATCACGGGGGCGGGCTTCAGCTCGGCGGCCACCTGCCGGTAGGCCAGATACTGTTCCTCCTCGCTGGGCAGCGTGGCACGGTTGAGGAAGAGGAATTCAGTGCGGAACAGGCCGACCCCTTCGCCCCCGGCCAGCTTCACTTCCACGGCGTCGCCGGCTTCCTCGACATTCGCAGAGAGGGTGATCTGCGCCCCGTCGAGGGTGACGGCAGGCTGGTCGTGGATTTCGCGCAGGCGCTCTTCAAAACTCTTCTGCCGCTGCTCGATCTGGCCATACTGAAAGAGCGTCTGGTCGGTGGGGTTAAGCACCACCAGCCCCGTGAAGCCATCGAGCAGCACCGTCTGGCCGTTGTGCAGTTTCTGGCTGGCATCCTGCAGGCCAACCACTGCCGGGATGCGCAGTGAGCGGGCCATGATGGCGGTGTGGGAAGTCTTGCCCCCCACATCCGTGCCGAAACCAAGGACCATTTTTTTATCCAGCCGCGCAGTGGTGGAGGGCGAAAGGTCGTGGGCAATGACGATGCAGGGCTCCTTGAGATGCGCCACGTCGACCGCCTCTTCGTGGCCGAGGAGGTTGTTCACCACGCGCCCGGCGACATCACGGAGGTCCGCCACGCGCTCGCGAAGGTAATCATCCGGCAGCGCTTCAAGCGTCCGGGCGAATCGCTCGGCCACGACATGGAAGGCCCATTCCGCCGTCACCTTCTCGTCGGCGATCATGCGGGTGACGCCTTCGAGCAGGGTCGGATCATCAAGCACCAGCAAATGCGCCTCGAAGATGCTGGCATCCTTGGCCCCCATCGCCTGCGTCACCTGCTGCTGGATGTCGTGAAGCTGCTGCCGTGTCGCGAGCAGGCCTAGCTCAAGCCGTTCAAGCTGGCGTGGCACGTCCGCCTCGGGAATCTCCTGTCGCTGGATCTGGGCGCGCTGCTGGCCCAATACGAGGATCTTGCCCACGCACACCCCCGCCGAGACGGAGATGCCGCGAAATGTGGCTTCACCCGTAGCGTTGCGCTCTGGCATGGGCTTCCCATAGCCGAGGCCAGTGGGTTTGGAAATTCAAAAGTCCGGTGGAACGCAAAAATCGCCTGATCGATCGAGCAACAGGCTTAGGGCCCGCCTCCCTGGCTGGCAGTCACCAGCCAGAAACCCACAAAAAGCGTTACCTTGAAGCGGATTGGGGTCCGGAGTCTGAACCGAGGTTCACTTCTCGTTCTTGCCCTTCTTGGTCTTGGCTTGGCTTTGGGCTTTCTGAAGCTGCTGCTGCTCGGTGGCCGCCTTCTTCTGCGCGGCGGCGACCTCCTTCTTGTGCTTTTCCACCTCGGTCCGGGCCGATTTGACTTTCTCGGCGGCATCGCGTTCGGCCTGCTCGGCGGTCTTCACATCAGTGTCCTCTTCGGCGGCCTTCTGCGCCTGGGCTTGCACAAGGGCCACCTGCCGTCCGGCTTCGGCGGCCTTGGCCCGAAGCGCCCGGATCCCGGCGTCGGCTTCGATCCGATCACGTTCCAGCTCGGCGGGGCGGCGAACGGTCTTGGAAAGCTCGGCGGTGAGCTGCTGCTTTTTCTCAGCGGAAAGGGCGGTGTCGTCGCGCAGCGATTGCAGCCGGGCACTGGCCTGCTCCGCCTCCTTGGCGGCGGCCTGATAGTCGGCCTGCGCGCGGAACTCCTTCGAAAGCGCGGTTTGTGCGGCCTCCACGGAGCGCAATGCGGCGTCGCGCTGCGCGATGGCCGTGGGGAGACCGAGCTTCTTGCCGTGCTCGGCCATGGCAGCAGCGCGGGCTTTTTGAATCTTTGCCTCGGCGGCGGTGTGTGCCGTTTTGGCCTTGTCCAAGTCCTTCTCCGCCTTGTTCAAGTCCGCATTGGCATCCTTGAGCTTGTCCTTGGCGGCATCCAACTCCTGCTTGGCCTGCTGGGTGGACTGCCCTTTGCCTTTGGCCGAATTCTGCGCGGGAGCTGTGGCAGCGGTGACGAGCAACAGCACGCCGAAGAGGCTGGCCGCAAAGGTGTTCATACCCCGCATTGGACGGAAGCTCCCGAAACGGAGTTACGGGCTCAGGCCAGCTGCTTGCCGCCATCCCAGACGCACTGGGCGAGGCCCTTCAGTTTCCGCAAGGATGCCCACGGCTCCTGTGTGCCCACGTCCACGGGGTCGGGATCAGCTGCCTTGGCATCGGGCAGGACCGCCGGAGAGAGGATGGCCAGGAACACCAGCGGTTCCTTGTGCGGGTTGTAGGTGGCATGGATGGTGCCGGGCGGAATGTGCGCCATCTCGCCCGCGCTGAGGATGCGGTAGTCGTCGCCCACCCACTGCTCGGCGCGGCCGTAAATCACGTAGATGATTTCCTCGCGGTGCGGATGGTAGTGGAACGGATGGCAATGCCCCGGGGCCATGTTCGCGCGGACGAGCAGCAAGTCCTTCGCGGCCACGACATCGGGGCGGCAAAGCCACTCGTTGTTGGTCCACGGGTTGGTTTCGCGGAGGGCGTCCGCGATTTGCATGAAGCGGCGGTCTAGGGGGTTCATATGCGATTTTGTCGCTTGCGGCCGACGGTTCGCCGCACGGGATAGAAATCGCCCTCGTCGGGAAACTGAAAACGGCCAAGGTGACGAAGCAGCCACCAGCGCTCATTGGTGCAAGCGGAAGTTTGGATTCGCTCCATCAGCGCACGGCGCTCCAGCTTACTCAAGGTTGGCTGATTCATAGACACACTTTGAAGCGCCTTAGAGCCTGTCTGAAAAAGCAGTTGTGTAGATTTGTGAGAACCTGCGGAAGGCGGAGCAGAAAATGTGCGTGAACCAACAGATAATCCTTGACCCCGGCCGGGCGGTGCGATGGCTGATTT
>Ga0172367_10000381_pt1 | contig 68336 bp, 114 predicted proteins | sample Lak10m_FD_114542 | JGI IMG/M metagenome (GOLD analysis project Ga0172367, IMG submission 114542) | Freshwater microbial communities from Kabuno Bay, South-Kivu, Congo - kab_022012_10m | ecosystem: Environmental > Aquatic > Freshwater > Lake | place: Democratic Republic of the Congo: South-Kivu... | reverse complement strand
TTTAGGTACAGCACAAGTATTAGCAACAGCAAATATAACAGCGCCGCAAATAATTTCAAACGTAACAACAGGTACAGCCCCGTTAGTTGTTACATCGACCACAGTAGTTGCTAATTTAAATGCCAATGCTTTGCAAGGAAATACCCCAGCAACTACAGCAACAGCAAATAGTATTGTTCAAAGAAATGCAGATGGGAATATCACTGCTAACTTTTTTATTGGTAACGGTAGTCAATTGACTGGTATAGCAGGTGGGGGTGGAGCTAGTATAAGCAACGGCACATCAAACGTTAACATTGCTACAAGCGGCGGCAATGTTACTGTGGGTGTTGGGGGAACAGCAGCAGTTGCCACGTTTACAACAACGGGTGCTAATATAACAGGAACAGCAAATGTAACAGGTAATGCTAACGTAGGTAATTTAGGCGCAGAACAAGTATTGGCAACAGCAAACATAACAGCTCCAGTGATTATAAGTAATGTAGTAACAGGTACTGCCCCGTTAACAGTAACTTCAACAACACAGGTAGCAAATTTAAATGTAGCAACAGCAGGTACTGCTACTAGTGCTACTACCGCAGCTACGGTAACAACTGCCGCACAACCAAATATAACAAGCACAGGTAGTTTAACAAATACTCAAACTTCATCACTGGGTGTTGGTACAGCAGCATCAGGTACTACTGGTGAAATTCGTGCTACAAATAATATTACAGCATATTATAGTTCAGATATGAGGTTAAAAGAAAATGTTAAAGTTATAGCAAATGCTGTAAGTTTACTTAAAAAAATCAGAGGTGTTAACTTTGATTGGACAGAAGATTTTATAAATAAAAACGGAGGAGAAGACGGATATTTCATACGAAAAAATGATGTTGGTGTGATTGCTCAAGAAGTACAAGCAGTATTGCCCCAAGTCGTTGCTAAACGTAGTGATGATTATTTAGCAGTGCGTTATGAAAAAATCGTGCCTCTATTAATAGAAGCAATAAAAGAACTTTCAGAAGTTATTGATGAATTGAAAAAGGAAAGGAATTAATCATGCCATTACCTCCATCAGGACCGATATCATTTAACGCTATTAATGTTGAATTGGGAGTATCTGGAACTAATCCTAATAGTTCAATTGATAGTCCAAGTTATAGAACATTAGCTGGAGTGCCAGCTGGTCAAATATCGTTATCTAATTTTTATGGAAAAAGTCCTAGTCCACCTCCCCCTACTTTAGAATATGCGATTATGAGCGGTGGCGGAGGAGGCGGATCAAATGCTGGCGGCGGCGGTGGGGCAGGTGGTTTTAACACAAATTTATCAGCACCGTATACGGGTAGTTCTATTAATCCTGGCGCAGTAGTTATGCCTTTTTCTCCTGGTGCTAGTTGGACTATTGGTATTGGCGGAGGGGGCGGGGGCGGTAGAGTAGGTGGCCCTTCTCCTCAATTTCCTGGTAATATTGCGTCAAGTGGCGGTGGAGGAAGTAGTATAACAGGTATAGCATCAAGTAATGGTGGAGGTGCTGGTGGACAATTATCACCAAATGCAGGTTTTCCTGGCCCAACTGTATTTGCTAGTGGACGACCAGGTGGTTGCGGTGGAGGTGCAGGTTCCGGTAACGGGTTGGGTGGAGGTGCAACAGGCCCAATTGGGACAGCTGGCGGACGTGCAGGAACTCCACCTGCTTTAGTAGGACAACGAGGTGGTGGCGGTGGAGGGACAGTAGGAGGTGGACAGTTCGGTCAAGCCGGTGGCAGTGGCGGTAGTGGTATATCTTGGCGTAGTGTTTATAACATGGGCGGTGGTGGAGGTGGTAAAAATAGCGGATTAGCCACAGGCGGTGGTCCAGGTGGCTTTGGTGGAGGTGGACCTGCCCCCACAAATAGTCCAAACACAGCTCCAGGTGCTGGTGGACAATCTGGATCACCGGGAACAGGCGGTGGAGGATCAGGTTGCCCTGGAAGTGGTAACACAGGAGGACCAGGTGCTCCTGGTGTTGTAATCATTGGTTATAATGGCCCACAACGAGCAACTGGTGGATCAGTAACAACTAGTCCAAGTTACACATACCATGTCTTCACAGGCGGTGGAACCTTTACGATCACAAGTTAATCATGGCACATTTCGCATTATTAGATGAAAACAATATTGTTATTGATGTTCAAAGAATCAATGACGAAGATATGTTGGATGAAAACGGTGTTGAGCAAGAAAGTTTGGGTATAGCATTTTTACATCAATTATTTGGTCCAAATAAAGTATGGGTTCAGACAAGTATCAACGCAAATTTTAGAAAAAATTATGCAAGAATAGGTTGGAAATATTATTCGGATTTAGATGCTTTTATTTACCCTCAACCTTATCCTAGTTGGATTTTAGATACTGTACAAAAAGAATGGCTACCACCTGTGCCTGGTCCTGAAATTACTGATCCTACACAAGTGGGGTACTGGGATGAAAAAAATCAAGTTTGGTATGTGATATATAATGAACAAATTTTTCCTAGTTGGGTATTTAATGAAACAACACAAAAATGGGAGGCCCCTGTTCCTATTCCTGCTGATTATGAAGAAAAGTATTACGAATGGAATGAAGATGAATTGTGCTGGTATCATGTGTATTGGGATGAAAACGGCAATCGTGTATCTGTAAAAGTATAAATTTTTTATCTGTTGTTGATAATAATAAATATTTTCATGGATATTATAGGAATTTTCCCCACACCAATTGGAATAACACAATTACCCAGGAATCTCACTGAAGAAGAATTGAACTTTATGAAAGTTCAACCAGTGCGTAATAATGAAGGTAATTTTACTAGTGTTAATAATTATATTTTGAATACTAGTCAGTTAGCAGATTTGAAATATTTAATTTGGCATCAAGTTCAAACTTTCTTTCATGCTGTTTATAAGACTAAATATTTAAATCAAATACGTATCACACAATCGTGGTTGAATTTCAACCCTAATAAAATGTATCATCATTTACATAGCCATCCAAATTCGTTAATAAGTGGAGTTTTTTATCCCGAGGGCAGTGAAACAGATGGGCACATAGTTTTTCATAAAGGTGTGTATCAACAGCTTATATTTGAATCTACTGAATATAATGATTTTACTAGTAGTACTTACCATGTACCTGCTGTCACTAATAGACTGATTATTTTCCCATCAAGTTTATCTCATGAAGTAAAACCATTTAATTCGCCATATGCTAGAGTTAGTTTGGCTTTTAATACTTTTGTAACAGGTATATTGGGACACAATACTGAACTCTCAGAATTAATTCTATGAAGATTTATAAAAATACTAGTGATTATATAAAATCTTACGATTTCTTATCAGAGGAAATCTGTAAAGATATGGTAAATTTTTTCAAGCTATTAGATTGGCAAAAGCATTCTTATTATGATTATCAAAGGGATCACCAAGATTCATATGAAGATGATCTTTTTGTGAATGGTGATAGTACTTATTATACTTTGTATATTGAACAGAATCTTCGTGATTACATCTTGAAATATTTAGAATATTTCGATTATCCATGGTTTACTCAATGGCATGGGTACACACAACCTAGATTAAATAAATATCCTGTTGGCAGTAGTATGAGGGGTCACTGTGATCATATACATAGTATTTTTGATGGAAAAAAGAAAGGGGTACCTATTCTTACCTTACTTGGTTTCTTAAACGATGACTTTGAAGGCGGTGATTTGCATATATGTGATAAGAAGTATCCTACTAAAGCAGGTCAACTTTATATTTTTCCTAGTAATTTTATGTACCCACATTGGGTATCTACTATTACAAGTGGGGAGAGATACAGCTTTGTAAGTTGGTTATGGTAATCTAAATTAATCAATAACCTATACACATAGCATTACAAATTAAGTAAAATATTATATTACAATGGGTCTTTGTGACCATTAAATATTGTTCTATCTCAAAATGTATGTAATAATAATGAACGGAACAATGATATGTCAATTAAAGTAATAAAAAGATCAGGCGAAAAAGAACAACTTAATTTAGAAAAATGGCAAGCACAAATAGCAAAAATATGTAAAGGTATAGCAGATGTAAGCCAAAGCATGGTAGAAATCAAAGCAAGTCCTCATTTTTACGATGGTATCACTACAAGACAAATAGATGAACTTACACTACGTGCTATTGTTGATTTAATCGATTGTGAGCATAACCCAACTATTGGGCACACAAATTATCAATATGTCGCTGGAAAACAGCGACTAAGCATGTTACGTAAAGATGTATACGGCGATTATAATGTACCACATCTATACGATATTGTTAAGAAAAATGTCAGTGTAGGTCTGTACACACAGGAACTATTAGAATGGTATACTGTCGAAGATTGGAATAAAATGAACGACATGATAGACCATAGTAAAGATGAATTATATAGCTATGCTGCCATCGAACAACTTATAGAAAAATATCTAGTAAGAAATCGTAGCACAAAAGAAATCTATGAAACACCACAAGTGCGCTATATGATTGCTGCTGCTACAGTATTTCATAAAGAAGAACCAAACAATGCTAGAATGCGCTACATAAAGGAATATTATAATGCTGCCAGTGATGGTCTTTTCACTCTTGCTACTCCTGTGCTGGCTGGGCTTGGCACTCCAACTAAACAGTTTAGTAGTTGCGTTCTTATCCGTAGTGATGACGACCTTGATAGTATTTTTGCTAGTGGTGAAATGATGGCAAAGTATGCTAGCAAACGTGCTGGTATAGGATTAGAAATAGGTAGATTACGTCCATTAGGTAGTCCTATTCGTGGTGGAGAAATCATGCATACTGGTATGATTCCTTTCTTAAAGAAATGGTTCGGTGATTTGCGTAGTTGCAGTCAAGGAGGTATACGAAATGCTAGTGCTACTGTGTTTTATCCAATTTGGCATCATCAGTTTGATGATCTTATCGTACTTAAAAACAATCAAGGGACTGAAGAAACTAGAGTACGCCACATGGACTACGGAGTCGTATTATCAGCATTCTTTTGGCGTAGATTTAAAAACAAAGAAGATATCACATTCTTCGATCCAAACGAGGTGCCCGATTTGTACGAAGCCTTCTATAAAAATACAGAACTCTTTGAAGAACTCTATGTAAAATACGAAAAGCGTAAAGACCTTAGAAAGAAGTCAATGAGTGCTGAAGAAGTATTCCAAAGTGGCATTCTAAAAGAACGCACCGATACTGGTAGAATTTATCTAGTATTCATTGATAATGTTATGAACCAAGGACCATTCGATCCTGATTACCATACAATTTATCAATCCAATCTTTGTTTAGAGGTCCTTTTGCCTACAAAGAGTTTTAGAAAAATTGATCCAGTACGAAAATTAATTAAGGTCAAAAAGAACAAGGTCGATGAATTTATGAAAAATAAACCAACAGATATTATTAGCATTAGAAAAATTAGATAGTTAAATGTGCCTAAAGTACAGAGTACTGATGAATAACTGTATAGGAGGCACATATGAACTATTCGGGTTTTGTATATGAATGGACAAACAAATTAGACGGGATGAAATATTTGGGTTCTCATAAAGGTACTATAGATGATGGATATATTGGTAGTGGTAAACGCTTTAGTAATGCTGTGAACAAATATGGTATTGAGAATTTTGAAAGAACTATTGTAGAATATATAGAAAAAGAAGAGGATATTTTGATAAGAGAGCAACATTATTTAGATACAATTGGGTGTGCTAAAAGCCCCTTGTATTATAATATCGCTCCTAATGCAGGTGGCGGCGATTGTGGCAATGGTCCTAAAATATCTTATACAAAGAAAAGGAAGTTTGCTTCTGGCGATTTAGTAATCAATAACAAAGGCAAGGCAATGAAAGATGAGCAAAAACTTAAATTAGCGGATGACTGGGAAGTTATCACACCTGTCAATGAAGTTTTGCGTATTAACAATATGCTTGAATTTTGCCGACAACATAAGTTAAACGCCAGTGCTATGAGTGCTGTGGCTCGCGGTAAAAAGAGCATGTATAAAGGTTATAAATGTAAAAAATTAACTAACAAGCGTGATGTAGTATATGAACCCAAAGAGTATGTGTTTATGAGAAAAGAAGCCCGCAGTCAGCAATTAAAAGAATTAGCAGCCAGGGGTAGCAGTCATCACGAAGCGGTGAAAATAGAATACGATGGTATTGTGTACAGTAGCATTGCAGAAGCAAAAGAAGCGACCGGTAAAAGCTACTATTTGATTACAAAGTATGGAAAACGAGTATGAGAAAAATATATTATATTGATGTTAGCAAAATGTCTGAAAAAGAGTTATGCGATACTCTTGGACTCAAGGATACTCCGTGGTATAAAAGTTCTTTGTTTTGGGCACTAGCATTATCGTTTTCTATGCCATCTTTGCTTATGCTAATTAATATTTTTGGAAAATAAAAATGAACGAACTATATGAAGAAATAGAACATCTGCCCGAAGAGTTAGATGACGAATATGAATATTATGAAATTGATGAAGCGGAGGGCAGAGTGGCCTTATGCACACTCGGCTCTATAAATTGGGGAGCATTCCGTCATCCAGAAGATATGCGTAGGGCATGTCGTGTATTACATCGTAGTCTCTGTAATATATTAGATTATCAAGATTTTTTGTCCATACAGTCACAACTTAGTAACGATGAAATTCAACCACTTGGTATTGGCGTTACAAATCTTGCGTATTGGCACGCAAAACGTGGCTACAAATACGGAGAAAAAGAAGCACTACGTGATGTAAAGTCTTGGATGGAACATCAGGCATATTACTTGACTGAGGCAACTGTGGAACTTGCTAAAGAACGCGGTAAGTGTGTTGATAGTGATAAAACATATTATGGTCGTGGTATTTTCCCATGGGAACGTAGAGCCAACGGTGTAAATGAGTTAGCCGATTTTAAATCTGAATTAGATTGGGAACCACTTAGAGAAAACATGAAACAATATGGTGTACGTAATGCTACATTAATGGCAATAGCGCCTGTTGAAAGCAGTAGTGTAGTAATTAACAGCACAAATGGTATTGAGCTACCAATGAGTTTAATTACAGTAAAAGAAAGCAAAGCAGCAAGTTTAACTCAAGTTGTTCCTGAATATCACAAACTTAAAAACAAGTATCAATTAATGTGGGAACAAAAGGATTGTTTAGACTATATCAAAACGGCTGCTGTATTACAGGCTTATGTAGATCAAAGTATCAGCACAAACACGTTTTACAATCCAGCATATTATCATAATAGAAAAGTTCCTATCACTACGATTGCTAAAAATCTTATGTTAGCACACCATTATGGTATTAAAACATTTTATTATAGTTTAATTAATAAAGCAGGAAGTAAAAGTCAAGAACCAGCACAAACAGAACCAACATTCGTAGTACAAGAATTGGAAGAAGATTGTGAGAGTTGTAAATTATAAGAGTATAAAAAAATGAGCACACAACAATATAACTTACACACAAAGACAGATTACCTTCATCGTAAAATGTTTTTAGATAACGAAGGTCCAGTCACTATCCAAAGATTTGAAGAGGTTAAGTATCCCAAAATACAAAACTTTGAAACTACAGCACGTGGATTCTTTTGGGTGCCTGAAGAAATAAGCCTGACTAAAGACGCAAGCGACTTTAAAGAGGCAAGTGACGCAGTGAAACATATCTTTACTAGCAACTTGTTAAGACAAACCGCACTTGATAGTATACAGGGGCGAGGCCCAAGTCAAATTTTTACTCCCGTTATTAGTTTACCTGAACTAGAAGCACTAGTGTATAATTGGACATTTTTTGAAACAAACATACATAGCCGTAGTTATAGCCATATTATACGTAATATCTATAATGTGCCCAAAGAGGTATTTAATACAATACATGATACAAAAGAAATTGTAGATATGGCTAGCAGTGTTGGAAAATATTACGATAACCTACATAAATTAAATTGTATTAAAGAAACCTCCGAACCTCCGAACCTTCCGTTTCTTGAATCAACTCATATCAAGGCTATTTGGTTAGCACTTAATGCCAGTTATGCACTAGAAGCATTAAGATTTATGGTAAGCTTTGCTACAAGTCTTGCTATGGTAGAAAATAAAATCTTTATTGGCAATGGAAATATAATCGCATTAATACTACAGGATGAAGTATTACATAAAGAATGGACTGCTTATATGATTAATACTGTTGTCAAAGAAGATAGTAGATTTGCTGATGCAAAACGTGAGTGTGAACATGAAGTTTATCAAATGTACCTAGATGTTATAAACGAAGAAAAAAATTGGGCTGATTATTTGTTTAAGAAAGGTCCTGTGATTGGGCTTAACGCAAACATACTTAAAGATTTTGTTGACTATACTGCTAATCTAGCATTGAAAGAGATTGGTATTCGTTATAAAGAAAATCATCCTAAGACAACGCCTATTCCATGGTTCAACAAACATAGTGATCCTAGTAAAAAGCAAACAGCATTACAAGAAAATGAAAGCACAAATTATGTAATCGGCGTAATGTCAGACCAACTAGACTACGACGAATTACCAACGATTTAAGGAGAAAACTATGAAAGCAATTATTTGGTCTCGTTACCACTGTCCATATTGTGACCAAGCAAAATTGTTATTAAAATCTAGAGGTTATGAAATTGAAGAACGTAAAATAGGAGATGGATTTACTAAAGAAGAATTACTAGAAGTAGTACCAAACGCAAGAACAGTACCACAAATATTCTTAGGTGAAGAATATATTGGTGGATTTAATGAATTACAAAAGCGCCTAGCCGCATAAGGAAAATAATGAATATTAATGAGATTTACAGTTTTAAATTAAATAGTGGTGAAGAGTTAATCGCAAAGATTATTAAGATTTCTGATGATTATATTACAATCGAAGAACCAGTAAGTGTAGCACCTGGTCCACAAGGAATAGGGCTTATTCCTAGTATGTTTACCGCAGATCCTAAGGCTGAAACTAAACTAAATACTAAGAGTATTGCTATTGTTTCACAAACTGAAGAAGGTGTTAAAAACAAATACATTCAGGCTACAACAGGAATAGCAGTACCTAGTAAAAAATTAGTGTTAGGATAATATGCCAAATTTAAGTAGGAGAGGTGATACAAATCAAGTAGGGGGTAAAATAGTACGTGGAGCAAACACGGTATTTGCCAATGGTATTAAAGTAGGATTACATGTTAGTCCTATCACGCCACACCCTAAAGGTAGTAAGCATAAAGCAGCAAAAACTACACAAGGAAGTCCTACTGTATTTTGTGAAGGTGTTCCTGTCCTACGTGTTGGGTCAGGCAATAGCTGTGGTCACAGTATTGCTAAAGGTAGTCCTGATGTTTTTGTACCATAAATATTATGGCAGATACAGGTAAACAAGATCCACTTGGTATTAATGTGCTCGGTTCAGTATTGAACGAGCAGGGACTTACTATTAATCCTATCGTTAGTGAATATGTTGGAACTAGCACAGACAATTATACATATACTCCGGGAAAAATTGTTAGTGACACAGCCTTAAATTTATTAGCTTATGCTATTAATAATGCTTATATCACTAGTGATATTGATAACGGCACCTTTGTTACAGTTAACGCTGCTACATATACAAATTTAATAAGTATAGGACTAAGTCCTAATCAAACTATTCCAGCATTGGGATTAGCTAAATCACCCGGGTATGATGTAACTGATCCTAGTGGGGTATGGACTACACAAGCAGTAGAAGCAGCAACTAGCGCAGGATTTTTAAGTCCATATCCCGGACCTGCTACTTCAGGTTTTCCAGTTACTGGAGTAACCTATCAAGGACAATATGCTACATGGTATCCATACGATCTAACTAATCCCAATATGAGCATAACTCAGTGGGGTTTTTTACATTGTTTTTCGTTACAAGCATTTAATGAATTCAACTTTAATAATCCTGATCCAGCCACTGATCATTATGCTGATTTTATAGGAAGTTTTCAATCAGCAGATGGTTTTATTAATAGCACAAATCGTAGTATTAATGCTGTAAATAATAGTAAAGATTTTCTTGAGGGCACGTTTAGTAACATGAATGACCTTATTACAGGCGATGTTACTGGTGTAAGTCTAGCAACTCAAGCATTTGGTAGTGATTTAATTAATTTAGGTAGTGTGATAAATTTATCTAAATTGGATACTTTTGGTTTGCCTAGTGTTTTACTACAAACATTGTTTAGGTTCAATGCTATTACAGAAGAATTAAATTTAGCATTATTATCTAATGGATTGGAATTGACTGATATTATAGGCATAACAAACGAAACTACTATTCCTACACCATTACAAGAGTCACAAATCTATAGTTCATTTTTACTAGTACAAGGTGCTAACTTAGAACAGGTATTGATTCCATTAAATTGTAAAACTAAAAACTTAGATAGTTTAGCTGATTTACTTAATGTAAAAAAGATGTTTCCTAATAGTTATACAACATTAACTGTTCCCGTATACAACACAGAACCTGGACCAACAAATAGTAAAACATATTATCCAATTTATAAAAATCAAGATGTTAATCCTGCTATAACAAGCGCAGGTGTTGCGACAACTATTGGCAGTCAATTACCACCCGGTAGTCCGCCAACTAATACGGTAAATGTTCCAAGTCCCACGACATTAGACACAGATACAAGACCTTTGCGCCCACAAACTATACAAGATAGAATAGGCGGAAAGCGTGATTTTAGGGACTTATTATAATGGCTGAAGTAAATTTTCAATTATTAAATCAAGGGTATGGTTCATACTTATATGGGATAATTCCACAAGATCAAGCTGTAGCAGCAGGAGCATTAAGTTATAGCCTACGTCAAATAAAAAATATTCAATCAGCTAAAATAGAAAGCTTTAGTCAAGCAGTTTTTTCTTTAGAAAACAATAGCATATTACCTTTAACAAACGGGACAAATAAGCCTGTAGATAGTACACTACAATCAGCAGGATTTAATAAAATTGCTTTAGGTAGTGGCCCTAACGGTAATTACACAATGAGTGATTTCTTTGGATGTATGAGCGGACTACCTTATCCATGGAAAGAATTTTATGAACAAGTTAAAAAGTTTGCTCCAATAGATGGTGATCTTTATAACATCTATAAAGAACTTTATTTGGCTGTTAATTGGGAGCAAGCAGTTGCTACATGGGACGGTTCCACATTTACATTTACAAGTTATGGCGGTGGATATGGTAGAGGCGGAGCAGTGGCTCCTACTGTAACAGTTGGTGGTAATCCTGCTACTGCTACAATAGGAACAGATCCCAGTGATTTGTCAACATATGGTAAAGTTATATCAATAAGTTATTCAGGAGCAAGTGCTGCAGTTGTTATTGCTATACCACCTGATGACAGCACTGGTGGGTGGCCTGGAATGAATAGTGTAGTACAGGGATATATTGATCAAGCTAATGCTTTACTTGCTACACTTGCTAGTACAGCAACCACACTAAATGAATTATATAAAGTTATTGGACAACAATTAAAAGTAGAACAACGTGCTAGATATATAGGAATAAGTCCAGTAGCCATACCTAAAGATTATAGAAGTAATCCTATTCCCGGAGTGTTTGAAGCTTTTGTTGATAGTATACCAACTTATGCTAAAGAAACATTACCGCATATGAGTGCTCAAACATTAGAAAACATAAGTGATTTGAACACAGTTGGTGGTCAAAGTATTATAGCATTGATGCGTAGTTCAAGAAATCAAGCAGTATTAGCAGAAGCAGGTGTTCCAGTTGACAACTCTATAAGTGATGCTTTAGATGCGAATTTAGCAGCACAACTATTGTTAAATGGTACAGTTGATGCTGCTGTAAATGGTACAGGTATAAGTCCAATTGGTTCAACATCTACTACACAATACACCTTGCCACCAAACAGCATTAATAAAATAGGCGACACAGAAATTAGTCCATGTAACAACATGGTATATGATAACTGTAATCAAATACCTTTAGTAGCCTTAGGTGAAAAACAACCAGGAACTATTGAAACAATCTTAAATAGCGTAACTGTTAATAATTGTATTGTGGCAGTTAACAGCCAAGTAGGAACAGGTCCATATATTAATCCATATACTGATCCTGATCAAAGCCCACAATCAGGAGCGATTGTGGCAACCCAACCAAGCACACCAGGAGGACTTAATATCACTGCTCCAATACTCACGCCAAATCTTGATAAAGCATATTTTGCTAGTCAGATGCTATGTTCTACATTATCAGTACAAGAAGCTATTGACCAAGTTATTCTTTGTAACTGTGATTGTTGGAACATCTAGTCCATTAAACTTTACTAATTAAAAGAATAGATATATACTATATCTGTCCAATTACCGAACATTAGGTTCGAACGAAAGGAGAAATAAAATGGAATTATCCTTAAGAGGATTGTATTATACAATAGGTTTATTATTAGTAGCAACATTAACCTATACAATAGGAACACAAAAGATTCAGTACTATAAGTCACAACAGTTTGTTAACAATCATCCTACAACTGATGTTATTGAAAAAAGATTAAGTTGCTTGGCAATGAATATCTATAAAGAAGCAGGACATGAGCCCTTTGAGGGCAAGGTTGCTGTAGCACAGGTTACATTAAATCGTAGCAACGATCCACGCTTTCCTAGTGATATTTGTCAAGTTGTATATCAGAAAAATGTTATCATGGAAAAAGTTGTATGCCAATTTAGTTGGTATTGTGATACAGCAGCACGTAGAAGACCTATACATAACGATGCTTACAATGAAAGCTATGAGGTAGCTAAAAAAGTATTGTTAGAAGGGTTTAGGCTTACTGTACTAAAAGACGCACTATATTTTCACGCAGATTATGTCAAACCAAACTGGAAACATGAAAGGGTAGCTAAAATTGGATCACACATCTTTTACAACGAAAAGGTTAAAATTTAATATGGAACTTGTTAATAAATTTGTAGCAGCCATACTAAATTGGTTCGCTGAGATCGGTAAAGATTTCAAAGAAAAAATCACACATATTAGTGCTGAAACTATACATTGGATGGCAGTATTGTGTTTTCATGCTGCTACAGCTCCCAATTTAGTGGGGTTGATGTTGGGACTTACAGATAATATGCCTCCAATTGAGTTTGTACTAATTGTATGGGCAGGATTAGGTTTATTGTTTATGAAAGCTATTATTGAAAAGAATCGTATAAATCTTATTACGATTGGATTAGGTTTTATGGCACAAGCCACGTTGATGGCATTGATTTTCTTTAAATAAAGGTTATTATGAAGTATCTTTTTACGAGTGAAAGTGTTAGTGAGGGGCATCCAGATAAAGTCGCTGACGGTATTAGTGATGCTATTTTAGATAGTTTTATGCAACACCAAGATCCTGCGCTTCGTTGTGCTTGCGAAACCATGGTCACCACTAATCAAGTTATTATCGCAGGAGAGTATAAAGGTTTATTAGATACGTTAGATGTTGAATACCTTGTACGCAAAGTAGTTAAGAACATTGGTTATGAACAAGACGGGTTTCACTGGCAAACACTAAACATCGCTAACCTAATGCATGGACAAAGCCCTGACATTGCTTTAGGCACGGACAACTTTGGAGCAGGTGATCAAGGATTAATGTTTGGATATGCTAGTACTGAAACAGATGTACATATGCCAGCAGCAATATATTACTCACATCGTATAGTTGAAGCATTATCTACTGCTAGAAAAAATGGTCTAGGACATATTCTTTTACCTGATGCTAAAAGTCAGGTAACATTTGAATATGATGATGGATTTTTAAAACCTTATAGAATTGATAAAGTTGTTTGTTCAACTCAACATCATCCTAGTATTAATATTGATGAATTGCGACAATTAGTTGAAGAAATTATTAGAAAAGTATTACCAGTAGAATATGTAGATGAACATACAAAATTTTATATTAATCCAACTGGTAGATTTGTAATCGGTGGACCAGATGGTGATACAGGTTTAACTGGTCGTAAGATCATTGTAGATACATATGGTGGATATAGTCCACATGGCGGCGGCGCTTTTAGTGGTAAGGATCCTACCAAAGTTGATCGTAGCGCAGCATATATGATGCGATATATTGCTAAAAATATTGTAGCAGGTAAAAAATCTAGTTGGGCCACTTGTCAAATTAGTTATGCTATTGGTCATCATGAACCCATGAGTTTTCATATACGCACTGATAATAGCACAGTAGAAAGTGATTTAACAGAATGGGTATTGAAGAACGTTGATTTAACTCCTAAAGGTATCATAGATAGATTTGATTTGTTTAGACCAATCTATAGTATGACAACTAACTATGGTCATTTTGGCAAAGATTACTTGCCATGGGAAGCAACAAATCTATTTGATGATAGTTGTAGCTGTGAGCAAGAGTAATCTATCAAAAGGTCGAGAAAGTTTTGATGCCAATATTGGTAATAGTCTAGTACAGTTTATCAATAGAAATGTTACCCCATATCCTACAGAAGTAAGTAGTCCAAAATTTGATTTAATACCCATTCAGCAACAAAAAGACATTATGGTCAATGTTGCTAGGATGCATGCCCAACAAGAATATGATAGAATTATGGAGTTGGTCAGTGTCTTACAAACTCAAGCAGCAAGTGTAAAAAGACGATTAGAAATCACTGATTTGGTTCATGGTGCCCAATATAGTTTTAAAATAAGCCATGGTAGTATATACTGGCTATTGTTTGATGAAAAGGATAATTGTAGTAGATTATCATTATTGGGTCCTAATGATTGGAGTACGGGATCACCAGTACAGTATAAGTATATTTGTAAAGTTAAATGGTTGGGTGATTATACTTGGATAGAGGTGGAAAATGAATAGTAGCGAGGAAAAATATACACTACCAGTTGATAGATTACTGAAACGAGTTAATGAAGGCAAGCATACAGTGGATCAATCAAATGATTATATTGATTTAATATTATCAGAAAAACAATACAAGGAACAACGTGAAGCCACTGATGAATGGAAAATACATAATTTAGAATACGATTTAAGGTCTACAGTATGGATTTGTGATAAAGCAAAGGCGTGTGATGCCTACGCACAAAACTTGTACGCAGCGTTATGTAATAATGACTTTAGAAAAAATGAAGTATGGCCATTATTACAAGAAACTAACTGGAGTTGTAGTTGGCGTTACGCTGGTGGTATAATTGCTGATATGCGTGAACAGGGTGATTATATTGATTGGTATTGTAGTGGCATCAATTACTCTAATATTAAGAATCCTGAGGAGATAAAAACTTGGTCTGTAGAACAAAAACAAAGATATGAAATTACAAAACAATATGTCAGTGAGTCAGTTGTAACTGACGAAATTCGTGAAGATTTACTACAATTAGGATGGATTGTGGTAGATACAGATAAATATTAACAGTACAGGAGAAATATCCATGAGTACATTTATTAAATCAATGATAGCAGCAGTAGCACTATCAGTATGTTCAGTAGCAGTCGCAGGTGGTCATAGACATGGTTATGGCGGGCATGGTCATTATCAACATAGACATTTTAACAATCATCATTGGCATCATAATCATGGTTGGGTAGCACCATTAATTATTGGTGGCGCAGTAACATACGCATTAACTCGTCCTAACCCAATTATTGTTGACCAACCAGTTATAGTACAACAAGTACCACAACCAGTACAAGTACAATGTACTGAATGGCGTGAAGTACTGCAGGCTGATGGACAGATTGTAAAAGAAAGAACCTGTGTACAACGATAATGGGTGATGTTGTTTACTTAGCCGAATATTTAAAAGCTAAATCTAGTAGTAAGATAATTTGGCTAGAAGTTGAACCTCCTACCCAAGAACAATTAGAATGGCAAATGTTTTTGTCAAAGTTTTTTGATTATTATGAGGAACAAGAATGTCATATTCGCCGCAATTGATTGACCATTATGAAAATCCACGCAATGTTGGAAGTTTCAACAAATCTGAAGAACACATTGGAACAGGTATGGTTGGAGCCCCAGCATGTGGGGACGTTATGAAGTTACAAATAAAAGTAGTAGATGGAGTAATAACAGATGCAAAATTTAAAACGTATGGGTGCGGGTCGGCAATTGCTTCATCAAGCCTTGTCACAGAATGGGTCAAAGGTAAAACATTGGATGAGGCAGAAAGAATCAGAAATACAGAAATTGCGGAAGAACTCGCATTGCCCCCCGTTAAAATCCACTGCTCAATCCTAGCTGAAGATGCTATTAAAGCAGCAATTAAGGACTATAAAGATAAACAATTACAGTAAAGGAGTTTAATTATGAGTGCGTCTGAAGATAAAATTAAGCATAGTAAAAGATTATTAAAAGATCAGAACGCAGTAGTTAAACAAGTAAAGATAGCTAAAGCGCATCATATGCCAGTTATTGAACCACATAAACTAGTTAAAAAACACGCACTAAATTGTGGCAATCCTAAGTGTGTTATGTGTGCTAATCCAAGAAAAGTCTTTAAAGAAAAAACAATACAAGAAAAACGTTTTGATCAGGATTTGGGTGATGAGTAGTTTTTTTGTAAAACCTAATGCTAGTTTTACAGAGGTTTTATTTGAAATATGGCCAATAGATAGTTTTAGTAGAAAAGCTATTACAGAATTTTGTAGAAACAACAATATTAGTTTTACTGAAGTTTTTACAACAATGGGTACCACAAGTTTTAAATATGCTCCTGAAGACTATTATAAAGTACGTAACTTTATTGATAGATACTCAACTAACTCCGATTAACATATACCTGTCATAGCCACTATTTTCATATCTTATAGGTAAGGTATCTAAAAACAAAACTTGTAGTAGTGGGTAATGATTCTTAAAGTATAATAATGATGGGTTTGGATTGATACAGTTCCATGGCATTTCTATTGTTGTCACATTGCTTGATTGTAAACAAACTAACTTATTTGATTTTATTTGATTGAACCAGTTATCATCTGCCATATGTTCAGGACTACAATTTATAACTAGATCATAGTTATAATTGTTAAGTGTATCCGCATTAGCACAAACATTAGTAACTTTCCCATTCATTACATATGCTTCAGTAATCTTGTTAGCAATGTCTATAGCTACTTTATCAATATCAATATTTGTAATGTGTTTGATTTTTTCAGGAAATCTTGTTAGCAACATAAATCCTAATATATTATACCATCCACCTAATATTATTATGTTGATATCAGTATATAAATAATATTCGATATGGTCTAGTAACCAGTTTTTACTGATAATTTGACCATGTGAAAATGCAGTATAATCCATACATATACTTATGATACAACAAATAACTTGGGAAGAAATTTACGAAATTTGGTCTAAAGAATTATGGCCAACAAGAACAAGCAAAATAGAATCAACTAGTGCTATGAATTTTTTGTCTGGTTACAACATGGATAATATGAAATACAATCCTACATTATTTGGATATGTATTAGGCGGAAAAGTAATGGGTGTTAATAGTGGACATCGTTGTGCTGATGGCTCATATCGTAGTCGTGGATTATATTTAAAGAAACAATTTAGAGGATTGGGATTAGGTATAGCATTACTTAAAGCTACCATTAAACAAGCAAAACTTGAAAAAGCAAAATTTATTTGGAGTTTGCCCAGATTAGATAGCTGGAAAACATATAATAGTGTAGGCTTCAAACTTGCTAGTAATTGGCATAACACTGAAACCTCAGATAGTAACGCATACTGTTACATGTCGTTACAATAATTGGGTAAATATGTATTTGACAATTAATTAGAGTTTTGTTAGTATAACAACATATTATTTTTTACAAGGCATAAATAAAACACTATGAATAAACATATATCTACATCGTTGAGACAACAATCATGGCAGTATTTAGCCAGTGATAGTTTTGCGCCAATGTATTGTGTAGATAATCGTGGCACATCAATTAAGGAGTACCAGGGTACATAGTAGTCATAGTAAAGATTATTTAAGACCCTGGGAAAAGTAAAAAGTTCTCAGGGTTTTTGTTTTGTAAGTGTGAATAGGCAACGAGGGCCGATAAGCAGCACTATAAACTTGCTATGAACGGGCGGACAGTATTACATGAAATTTGTGGTGATAACACATAAAGTAAGACTACTGACTGGGGCATGACTCCAGTATGCTATAAGATAACTTATAGCATTCTAAAGTGTAAGTGTTTATATTTTAGAATGCTATATGGCTAATAGTATCAATTGGGGTATGGTGTAATGGTAACACAGTAGATTTTGATTCCACTGCTCTAGGTTCGATTCCTGGTACCCCTGCCATTATGGAAGTGTGGCAGAGCACGGTTTATTGCACCTGACTTGAAATCAGACGATCCTACAAGGGTCCGTGAGTTCGAATCTCACCGCTTCCACCAATTAAAAATTTAATATAAATGGTTGTATGTTAAATAAAATATATGCGGGTATGATGTAAAGGTAGCCTGTGACCTTGCCAAGGTTAGTGTGAGAGTTCGATTCTCTCTACCCGCTCCAATTGCTAATATACTAGTTATGTACTTACTGTTTAAAATAATTTTACTTCATTAAATACATTTTTAGGAGTTGATTATGAGTTCAGATAGACAAGAGCAAATCAGTGAGTTATATCGTACATTATTAGGTCGTGAACCTGATGTTGATGGATTAGCTTGGTGGGTAAGCACACCAACACCCATTGATGAAATTCGTAAAGAATTTGCTAAATCCCACGAAGCGTTAGTAGTTAGAGCATTTCACGTAAGTAATATGTTTAAAGAATTATTAGGACGTGATCCTGATATCGAAGGATACAAATATTGGGTATTATCAGTAGCAAGTTTGGACGATATGCGTAAAGAATTTATGAAAAGTGAAGAATATAAGATTTTAAATCCAAAGAAAAAAGCTAGTTCAACTAAAAAGAAATAGCTGATATAGATCAGAGGTAGATCGCCATCTTGGTAAGATGGAAGTCAGTGGTTCAAATCCACTTATCAGCACCAACAAGGAAATAAAATGTACAAATATAAATTATGGGTACGCATTAATGATTATCAAACTGCTAATACCTATGTGTGGGCTAGTAATGATTATGAAGCAAAATTGCTTGGCGAAGCACAATATGGTGTTGGCAACGTATTAAATTATACTAGAGAAGATTAATACCACCGTAGCTCAGTTGAATAGAGCACTTGGCTACGAACTAAGGGGTCGTGGGTTTGAATCCTGCCGGTGGTGCTATTTTTATTAAATAATCTAATGACAAGAATCGGTGAATACATAATTACTGTTGACAATTTTTTAGATAAAGATTTTTGTCAAATTTATTTTTCTTATCTTTATAATAAAACAAATAAAGTTTGTAATGATAATTCAGATATGCCGTGGCATATAGGAAATAATATTTATTATCATGATGTTGATGATTTTTATTTAAAAAATCACCTCAAAACTATAAATTATAAAGTAGCTGAGATAATATCTAAGTCAATCAATATACAGCATTATCCGCATTTTTGTGATTTAGTCTTGTGGAAAGAGGGTCAATACATGATAAGACATGTTGATAATGGCTTTGGTCAATCAGATGAATTACAAAAAGTTTTGTGTATGAGAACCTATTCCGCAATCATTTATTTAAATAATGATTACATAGGCGGTGAAACAGTTGTTAAAATAAATGATAACAATGACTATGTATCATGCCCAAAAGTTGGATCATTACTAGCTTTTTCTAGTGATGAAAAGTCAGAACATGGGGTAAAACAAGTTACTAGTGGGATACGAGCCACTATTGCTATGTGGTTTACCGACGATAAAAATTATTGCGATATTTAGGAGTTTATTATGCCAGCAACATGGCTTGTGAGTGACACACATTTTGGTCACGAAAAAACCTGTACCAGTTTTAAACGAGATGACGGAACACCTCTAAGACCCTTTTCATCCGTTGAAGAAATGGATGAAGAAATGGTAAAACGTTGGAACGAGCGTGTTAAACCTAAGGACAAAATATATCATCTGGGCGATGCTGTTATTAACCGTAAGTTTCTTAACATACTCAGCAGACTTAACGGTGATAAAGTGCTTATTCGTGGTAACCACGATATTTTTAAACTAGAAGATTATACAAAATACTTTAGGGATATTCGTGGATATCATGTTATGAATGGTATGATACTTAGTCATGTACCAGTACATCCAGATAGTCTTGGACGCTTTGGAGTGAATATACATGGACATTTACATTATCAGCGTGTAAAAACAGTAACTGGTGATATTGATACCAAGTACCATTGTGTTTGTGTAGAACAAACTGATTACGCACCTATTTTATTTGAAGAAGTTAGTAAAAGAATTGTAAGTGAAGGCGGTGTTATTGGTTTTCGCAATGGCAACGGTCCAGTTATAGATTAGCCTGTTTAGCTCAGTTGGAAGAGCATTCGACCGATAATCGAAAGGTCCTTGGTTCAAACCCAAGAACAGGCACCAATCAACGGAGATTGTAGCATAAAGGTAGTGCCGCAGGTTGTGATTCTGTAAAGTGAGGGTTCGACTCCCTTCAATCTCCCCAAATATGCCGCTTTAGCTGATATGGTTATAGCAACGGTCTGAAGAATCGTGGAACTAGGTTCGATTCCTAGAGGCGGCACCAACACATATTAAATACTGTATGAAGTTAGATAATACAATATTAAAAAATGTTTGTGTTGAGGTTACATTTGACAAACCCAAACAAAATTTAAAGTTAGCACAAGAACTGTTTCAAACTATGCTTAAAGAAAATGGCATAGGACTTGCTAGTAATCAAGTGGGTGTTGATAATAGAATATTTGTTATGTTAGTAAATGATAAGATATATCATTGTTTTAACCCAGTTATACTTGAAAAAACTGATGATAATATGTACTATACAGAAGGATGTTTAAGTTTTCCTGGTGAAAGATTAGAAATTTCTAGACCTAACAAAATACTAGTTAAATATTATAACGCATATGGTGTTGAAACAATTGAATGGTTAGCAGGTTTAGCAAGTCGTTGTTTTCAGCATGAACTTGATCATTTAAATGGCATAACTATGCATGAAAGATATATACCTGGGTGCGTAGAGAGGTGATACGTCTCCTTTACACGGAGAGCGATACTGGTTCGAGTCCAGTCCCAGGTACCATATACATCTAAATAGGAGATACATATGGAAGACTTTGATAATTTTATTGAATCAGTATATACACAAAATAATACAGGTGTGGCACATATAATGGAAGGAAAATATTATACAGAATTTTATGATGAACTTATGGAATTGTGTGATATTCAACAACCTTATATTATTTGTCATGGCATTAGAGCAGAGCATAAACGTGCTTTATATGAGTTTCAACATCATCATTGTACAAAATGGGTTATGAAATCAGAAAGTACTAAAAATCTTGGATTATATGTAATGGGAAAAATTTAAAAGAGATATAAATGGCAAATGGAATTTATAAAGTAACCGAAGATTTTGAAAAAGCATTAGCTGATTATACAGGAGCACCTTATGCTATCACAGTAGATAATCAAAGTAACGCACTATTTTTAGCATTGATGTATGTTGGGGTGAAGGATCAAACAATCACAATTCCATCACGTACATATCCTAGCGTACCTTGTGAAATTATACATGCTGGAGCAAAAGTTAATTTTCGTCATGTAGAAGGACGTACTATTAAAGGTGCGTATCGTTTAGAACCTACCACTGTATATGATAGTGCGTTAAGATTTACTGCTGATATGTATATACCAGGTAGCTATATGTGTTGTAGTTTTACAGGACCATATAAGCATTTTAAGTTGAGTAAAGGTGGTTGTATATTAACAGACAACTATGAAGCAATGCTTTGGTTTAAACGTGCTAGGTTTAGTGGTCGTCGTGAATGCAGTTACCATGAAGATCATTTTGACATGTTGGGTTGGAATTTTTATATGATGCCTGAATTAGCAGCACGTGGATTATTATTGATGAATCAGTTTTATAACGCTAATGATAATAGTAAGAAACATAATGAGGATATTGAACATGCATATCCTGATTTAAGCAAATTTAGTGTGTATGAACAATGAAAATTAAACAGATTAGTGTAGATGCTACTGTTATTTTTTTTAGAAAGGAATTACTTGAAAGATATCCATTAGAAGATTATTATTCTGATACAGAACCTGCTTTATTTTTTGGTATTTGGAATCAAATCGAAAGAATCAATAGTCACAAAGGGTACAAAGTAGTTTATTTAGCGAGCCCTAAAGATGGAGAAAAGGCAGGGTTTTACGAATGAATAAAATTAATATTTTAGTATTTCCTTGTGGATCAGAAATTGCTTTTGAAGTATATGACTGCTTGCACCTACAAAAAAACATTAATTTAATAGGAGCAAGTAGTGTTGATGATACAGGAAAATTTGTTTATAAAAATTATATTGATGGTATACCAAATGTAAAAGATGAAAAATTTATTGGAGCTTTGAAAAACATTATTATTCAACATAAAATAGATTATGTGTATCCTGCTATGGACATTGTTTTACTTAAGCTTAAAGAATACGAAAATGATCTAGGTTGTAAGGTATTAGGTTCTAATTTAAAGACAGTAAAAATTTTTTCTCAAAAAAGTTTAACCTATGATTATTTTAAAACATTGATAAGGACTCCTAAGGTTTTTAGTAATACTGACATTTTGACTTTTCCTATTTTTAGTAAACCTGATATAGGATCAAGCAGTAAAAACACAATGATAGTTGAGGATGAGATTGATTTATCCTATTGTCTAAAAAAGTATCCAAATAATATTTTGTTAGAATACTTGCCTGGAAAAGAGTATACAGTTGATTGTTTTAGTCATAAAGATAACAAGTTACTGTTTGTATCAGCTAGGGAACGAACAAGGATTACAAATGGTATTAGTACAAATACTAAACTTATAAAAGATGACAAAATTGAACTTATTGCTAATATAATAAATGACAATATTAAAATTTCAGGGCCTTGGTTTTTTCAATTAAAGCTAGATAAAAATAATGACTATTGTTTGCTTGAGATAGCAGACCGATTTGGTGGGTCATCAATAATTAATAGGATATTAGGAGTTAATTTTGCTTACCTAAACGTTTTAAAAGAAACAAATGACATTAGTATTTTAACAAATTCTTATTCAATTGAAATTGCTAAAAATTTAAAAACTTACGTAATCTCTAATTTAACCTTTGATAATGTATATATTGATTTAGATGATACCATAATTTGTGAAAGTAAAGTAAATGTTGATGCAATTGGTTTTTTATATGAGTGTTTGAATTTTAATAAAAAAATTTATTTGATTACTAGACATAATAGTGATGTTAAAAAAACTTTAAAGAGTATAAAAATTGATAGTAACATTTTTTCTGAAATTTTTCATATTAGTAATCAACCAAAAAGCTATTTTATAAAAGAAAAAAATGCCATTTTTATTGATGATTCGTTTGTTGAGAGGCTAGAAGTGAGAAGAATGCTTAATATTCCAGTTTTTTCTGTAGAAAACATACCTTATATAATATGATTAGTGACATTGACATAAAACATTTAACTATAATTAGAAACAAAATAGATAATTTGCTACGTCATGTAAGTCTTTCAAATGATATTAGTAATTATTTAATTTTAGATATAGCACCACATACCTACGTAGGAGCAAAAAAGTTTTTTAAAAATGCGTTAGTAAAAACATTAGATATTGATCCTACTTCCAACGCAGATTATATTTGTGATTTAGCAGAAGCAAATTTAGTACCTGAAAACTATTTTGATATTATTTTCTGTACAGAGGTACTTGAACATACTGAAAATCCTTTTAAATGTGTAGAAAGTATGCATCGAATACTAAAACCTAAAGGCAGAATATATGTAACAACACCGTTTGATTTTAGAATTCATAATCCTTTACCAGACAATTGGAGATTTACAGAGCATGGATTAAAAATTTTATTCAAAAAATTTGATAATGTCATAATTTCTGAAGTTACTAATGAAAATAGATTTTTAATGCCTATTCAATATATTCTTGAGGCAACAAAAAATTGATTACTGTCTCACAAACTTCCTTAGATATAGTAAGGAATATAAGTAGTAATATGGAAGGCAAAACCTTTCATCATCATTATCATATACTTTATGACATTGCTAAATTATATCCTGACGATTATAAACTAACATATTTAGAAATTGGAGCATATGCGGGCGGTAGTGCTTGTTTAATGATGCATAGACCTAACACTGATATTATCAGTATTGATTTAGGTTGGCCCATAGATCCAAATATTGTTATGAAAAATGTTTGGAAATATAACAAGTTTGGTAATACTTATAGTTATATTAAAGGCAATTCCACTGAACCAGAAACTATTAATCGTGTAAAAACAGTACAAGCTGATATACTTTTTATCGATGGTGATCATAGTTATTTTGGTGTATGGAACGATTTTTTAAATTACAGTAAATTAGTAAAACCTAATGGATATATTGTTTTTGATGACTATAATGACTTTATAAGTAGTCCTATGGTAAAATCAGCAGTGGATCATATAACTAATCAACTACGTAATGATTATGATATCATAGGTGCTGTAAAAAATATACACAATGCTAAAGGATTAGAAAATACCAACCAACTAGGTAATTGTTTTGTCATTAAAAAACTTGATAAACAACGTGGACATAGTGTTCCTATTGCTGTCAATATAGCTACATATCGTAAAGATGATACTACAATTATTAAGCTGGAAAAAACTTTAGATAGCGTGTTTAATCAGACATATAATAATTTTAAAGTATTTCTGATTGGTGATGATTATAGTAAGCCTGAAGAAATAATCAATTTACTTAAAAAATATCCCACTTATAGAATATTGTTTAAAAACTTGCCTTTCAGTAGGGAGAGAAAATATCATAATGATAAAAAAACGATATGGAAATATGGAGGTACAAACTCATATAATCATAGCATTGATTTAGCACAAACAGAAGGGTTTAATTATATAGCTCATTTGGATCATGATGACGTTTGGACAACCAATCATTTACAAGAAATTGTAAAATGTATTGAAATAACTGGGGCAGACTTTATCTGTACAAAAGCGCAGCATGTAAATGGATTAGATTTGCCACTTACATTAGAAAAAACTGAACAATACATTCCATTTTATCCTATGTACAATGCTATAATTCATAGTTCAGTGTGTATGAACTTTTCTAAAATACCATTAAGATATAGGGATCTTTGGTTAAACACTGGTGTTAGTAATCAGCAAACATTACCAGCAGATGGGGATTTGTGGGAACGTTGCCGTATTCATATGATTAAAAACAATCTACGTAGCTTTTGTGTAAATAAAACTACAGTATTACATGACACCGAACATAAATGAATGAAAAATCAAAGTCAATTCCATTGCTTGGTACAGCAATTGTAAACACAGTAAGTTGGCTAGAAAAATTAATCGATAGTGTAGATTATCCCACTGATGAATTTGTTATTATCAACAACAATGGACGTGGTGAACTTACACAATCAATAGAAGATTTATGTAATCGTAATCATAACTACATTAAAAAATTCACACCAGTACATATGCCACGTAATACAGGATGCGCAGGTGCTTGGAACACAATAATTAAATGTTATATGAATAGTCCATTTTGGATTATAGCTAATCATGATATAGAATTTCCTAGTGGGTTTCTTAGTGTTATGTTATATTATGCTAGTAATCCATTAATTGGCACAGTGCATGGACAGTATGGGCCTAATAATCTTATGGGTGGCTACTCACTTTTTTTAATACGTGATTGGGTAATACGTGACTTTGGACTGTTTGATGAAAACTTTTATCCTGGTTATAGTGAAGATACGGATTATGAAATGCGTTTTGTACATAGACCAATCATGCGGCAATTAAGCGTTAATATCCCATATAAACATGGTGGTACTTACGATTATGGTGTAAGTGGATCACAGACTTGGCGACAAGACATGTCATTAAAAGATAAGATTGACAATGGTAGATACATCAATGAACATGAGTATATGACAAAAAAATGGGGTGAGGGTTGGCGTTGGTTACAGCCATATAAACATCCCTTCAATAATGAATCATATCCAATTGGGTATACAACATATGATTTGGATTTTGTTCGACGAAAGAATTTGGGATTCTAAATACAAAGGTTAGACTATCTAACCTTTTTTTATTGCTGGAAAATAGAAAGGAGACTATAATGAAGCAATTAGTTTACGAAAATATTATCAACAAAGAAAAATTTGTAAGTCCAGCTAAAGTTTACACACAAACTATTGATGGAATAGATTACATAAGAGTTTTTAAGTATGGCACAACTCATGAAGTTTTAGTACGCAAAGATTCATTACGAAAGGTTAAAAAATAAGGAGTGTAAAATGGCTGTACTTGCGTTAGATATTTCAGGCATCCCAAGACAATGGATTGGGTTTGAAGATGCTGTTACCTATCATGCTAAAAAATCTGTAGCATGGAGCATGGGTGAAGTTGTAGCAAAATATCGTGGTGGATTTCAACGCAACGGGGAACTAAGTTGTATTGAAACAACAAGTATTATCGCCATCAAGGGTCATGGATTTGATCCATATAAACACGGTAAAGTAGCACTAACAAATCGCACATTATATGGTCGTGACAGACACATTTGTGCCTATTGTGGTAAATATTTTGTAAGCCATCACAATTTAAGCCGTGATCATATTATTCCCAAAAGTCGTGGTGGTAAAAACGAATGGATGAATGTTGTCACTGCTTGTAAAGATTGTAATAGTAATAAAGGCAGTAAGACATTAAAAGAATCACGTATGGAATTACTTTATGTACCATATATTCCCAACCATTTTGAAAACATGATATTACAAAATCGTTATATCTTAAGTGATCAAATGGATTATTTAATGTCTGGTATACCTAAACATAGCAGACTTATCACATGACATTAACAAGTAATGTGTATTTGCGTGGTAGAATATTGCCAGCATTTATTGTTGGCAATAAATTTTTTACTGTTGATGAATTAGATAAAATACGTGACTATTGTGATAAAAATTTATTAGACAATAGCGCAGGTTCTACAGTATTAACTGATACGATTAACATTATAAGTAAACCTACACTAACATATGAAGAAAAACCTAGAAAATCTAAGATAAAGTTTCACACAATGAATAATGAAACAAGTTGGTTTTTTCAAAAAACGTTTCAAATTTGTGAAGCTATCAATAATGATTACTTTGGGTTTGATTTAGTTGGGTATGATCATTTTCAGTATACTACTTATGGTGTAAATGATTATTATAATTGGCATACTGATTGTCCATTAGGTACACCATTAACTAGTGAAGTACATTATACTAGAAAATTATCATTATCAATTGTACTTAGTGATAGTACTGAATATTCAGGTGGTGAATTTGAATTATTAGATGACCCTTTAGACCCTAAAAAAATTACTCAGGAAAAAGGAACTGTGATTTTCTTTCCAAGTTTTATGTTTCATAGAGTTCAACCTGTACTTAGTGGTGTAAGAAAAAGTATTGTAATATGGGCACTTGGACCCCCATATAAGTAGTTGACAAAAAATAAACACACGTGTATACTACGTGTAAATAAATTCATGCTGCATTAGCTCATTTGGTAGAGCAACTGATTTGTAATCAGTAGGTGGTCAGTTCGAATCCGACATGCAGCACCAAATTATTCCGGAGAACCCGAGCTAGGTGCATGGGCTGGACTGTTAATCCATGGTTAGGTGAGTTCGAACCTCACGTCCGGAGCCAAATATCTGACCGTCGTTCAATGGATAGGACATGGTTCTTCTAAATCCAGAATGGGGGTTCGATTCCCTCCGGTCGGACCATAAATTATGAATAAATGTATTGTTTACCCACTTTTCCCTTCAGTACTAGGCACTTATAAAGTCACTGAAGACCTCTCTGAACTACATAACGTTGTAGATTGTGAATTTAATGATAAGGGAAACGATGGGAGTTATCTAGCAAGTGTATCAAAAGATTTCCGTTTACTAGATAGTTTTCCAAACATTAAGAACATTATTTGTAATTATTTTACTGATTTTAAAAACAAAGTATTAAAATTAACTAATACTGAATTTGTTATGACTACATCTTGGGCAACTAAAACTTTGCCACAAGGATATAGTCAGTTTCATACACATAAGAATTGTTATTATAGTGGTATTGTGTATTGGGAAAACATAGATAAACCAAGCAATTTAGAGTTTGAGAATACACATGGTTCGCAGTTTTTCATTGTCCCTGAATTTAATAACACATATAATTCTGATAAGTTTATATTACAATATCAAAGTAATTTGATTGCGTTTTTTCCAAGCTATTTAAGTCATAGAATAGGACTTAACGATAGTAATAGTATAAGACATAGTATTGCTTATAACTTTTACCCAGTTGGATTATTAGGCAACGGTGATAGTAGTGTTAGTGTTTTGGTAAAAGATTTCTGATAACATATTGACAATATATAGTAGTGTGTATATAATACTTGAATACTGCCCGGATGGTGAAACAGGTAGACACAAGGGACTTAAAATCCCTCGCCGAAAAGGCGTGCCGGTTCGACTCCGGCTCTGGGCACCAATTTAAATTATGGTAACTTATTTTGACGATTATTTGTATAGTATCGATTTGTCTACCATAAACAATCTAGTATTAGCCAATACTTGTTTAGACTTTGAAAAATTTCTATTAAAGTTTACAATGGATCAAGGCAAGAAATATGGCACGTTTACGACCTCTCAACATGATAACTATAACCTACTGACCTATCCATGTATAGAGTTGAATAAGTTATATCATGAAATACGTAAGCATACTAAGCCTTATTTAGAAAGTAATACTTACTGTATGTTAAAAAGTTGGTTGAATGTTTATAGAGTAGGACAAAGTATAGATTGGCATACTCACTGGGAAGTTGAAAAACGTGTATGGCATGGTTTTTATTGTGTTCAAGTTGGTGATAGTAACACAACATATAGAATACCTGGATCACAAAATGATGTTGTAGTTCCTAGTATAGATGGACGTTTAGTGTTTGGTAAAAGTAATGGTGATCAACATCGCAGTTCAGTATGGAATGATGAATCGATGCCAAGAATTACGATTGCTTTTGACATTATTCCAATCGAATCAATCACTCAAATACCATCAGTCAATCACTTTATACCCTTGTAATATTAGTAGTAGCAAGTAATTTGACAATAATTCCTGTTTAATATATAATGCTTTTATTGATTGATTGAGCAAGTTGTTTATAGTGAGTAGTAAAAAACAAGTTGACAATAAATCGTAGTTAGTGTAAAATGCTTTTATTGACTGAGTTGTACGCAATTCAGTGTAAACAGGATCTTTAACAATTGATGTACATACGCACCGTTCGTCTATCGGTTAGGACGGCGCCCTTTCAAGGCGCAAAGATGGGTTCGACTCCCGTACGGTGTACCCATATTATAGCACATTGCCGAACAGTCAAATGGTGATGTATACCGATGAGTAGTGTGCTATAATATGGTATGTAAAGAATAAGGGTGTTGCCCCCGTCGGCGGTCTGTAAAACCGTTACTCTGAGAGATGGGAAGTTGAGTTCGTGGAGCGTTACCATCAGCACCCACCAGCATTATTGTATTAGATGTAAAGAATTATTTGGGGGTATAGCTCAGAGGTAGAGCAAGATGCTTTTAACATCGAGGTCGCAGGTTCAATCCCTGCTGCCCCTACCAAATGTTAATGTGAGCGTGGCGGAATGGCGACGCACCGGATTGCAAATCCGTAACACCGAAAGGTAATGCAGGTTCGAGTCCTGTCGCTCACTCCAGATTACGAACTTATGCTAAATATATAAAAAGCGAGGGTTCAAATGATTTGTGAAAATTGTAAAAATCACCATAATGGTGATTATGGATCAGGAAGATTTTGTAGTCTTAAGTGTGCTCGTGGTTACTCAACTAAAAGTAAGAGACAGGAAATTAATCAAAAAGTATCCAATAAACTCTTTGGAAGAAAGTTGTCCTCTGAGCATATTAAAAATATAGAACTTGGTAATAATTTTAACAGAAAAAATAAAATTGAGAAAAAATGTTTAGAGTGCAACAAGACGCATTTTAATAAAAAATTTTGTTCGTCTAAATGTTGGATTGAGTATACGGAAAAAACCAAACAACCGTTTATTTTGTACAGACAAAGATGTAATTTTGATTTTAATATTAAAGACTATCCAAATAAATTCGAATTGATGCTAGTCGAACAATACGGATGGTATAGTCCTAGTAATAAAGGCAACAATCTTAACGGTGTATCAAAAGATCATATGGTTAGTGTTAGGACTGGATTTGAATTGGGAATAGATCCTGAAATCATTAAACATCCTGCCAACTGCAAACTTATGTTGCATCGACAAAATCAAAGTAAACGAGAAAAGAATTCTATTACTATAAATGAATTGCTTGAAAGAATAAAGCACTGGTAAGTTCCAAACAATGTCTCGGTGGTGTAATGGTAGCATAGCAGTCTCCAAAACTGTTTGTGGGGGTTCGAATCCCTCCCGGGATGCCAAACATGGTCTCGTCATATAGTGGTTATTATACCGGCCTGTCTAGTCGGATATCGGGGTTCGATTCCCCGCGGGATCGCCAAAGTTTGGATTGATGGGTGGAGATAACGTCTCCCTTAACTGGTGGCTTGGTAATCAGGGAACTGCATATCTGCAATAGTGATATGAGAAATACAGGTGTAACATTGACGTTATTGACAGACGGGAAAGACTGTCACCATATTGAAGCACATTGCAAGCCATGGGCTTGATCATGCCTGAGTAACTATGTACATAATTGCGGTAATTCTAGACTATTCCGCATGAGCATAGCAAATAGTGTAGTGTGTTTCAATATGGTAACAATACCAGAACACGTGGCTATCAGCGTGTATAAAGGCGGCGAGTCTTAAACGAAGTCGGTGGCGGGATAGGTAGAACAGTTACTCCGAAAGTGTAACGCCGGATTTTGTAACCGGCAACTATATTTAAAAAATTAGTCCCGACAAGCCTGTTGCTCAAATCCCTAGAGTTAGCGGCTTACTTGGTCGAGGCGGGTGTAAGCCCCGTCAACTAAAATATGCGAGTGATGGTGGACTTCGCATACGGATTTCGAGACCTGAGGACCGTCGTCCAAGACACAGAAGATAATATGAAGCCAGTTTAGGGACTGGCGCCATATTGAAGCACATTTTGATGCCTATCAGGCTGTAGAGTTGATCGCCTACCGTACGGCGTGTGATGAGTGTGTTTCAATATGGTAAACTGTGATAAATATTATTATGAATGATATTCGATACTATATTAATATTATAAATGAAGCTTCTAACACTATGGACGAGAAACTAGGCCAAGAGTGGGAGCAAGAATTAATGAGAACTTGGGCCCCGAAAGCAGCAGCATATATGGCTAAAGTTGTAAAAAATTCATTTAACAGTTTGTATCCTAATGTGCCAATTCGTGTAAGGCGAGATGATATCTTTATAATGGCTACAACTGATCCTAAAATTCGTTTTAGCGAACTTGATATTGATGTATTTAATATGCGTGACAACCCAAATTGGGAATGTAGTTTTGTAGTTAGTCCACTTTATTATATGGAAGATAATACTAAATATCTTGAACTTATGGTAGATGATGCTGCTAGTGGTCAATATAAAGGTGTATGGAAATTAATTGCTAGAGAATGGGCCAAGTACGGCAACAGTCAATTAAAGAACACACAAGCACAGGCAGTGTGCTTTTCAGTAAACGAAGATCATAGTGATGCTTGGGCAGTTATTGCTAATCAAGCAGGTCTTAAGTTTATAGTTCATAATTGAAATATTGTATACGGAAGCGTGGCCGAGCGGCTTAAGGCAGCAGGTTGCTAACCTGTCGATTCGGGTAACCGGGTCCGTGAGTTCGAATCTCACCGCTTCCACCAAATTGTTTTCTTATTGTTTGTTTGTGTAAATATATCATGTTTAAAATTGTAGGTAATAATTTATACGTTGATTTTATATCTAGTCAAGTCACAAATAAGATAAAAGAAGTTTATAAATTAGCTATTAAAGATAAATTAATTACTTCCAACGTTGGTCTTGGAACAGTAAATGGAACACAAACTACTAACATTGTACATTTATTTGACATTAATACCAACCAAATATTAATGACATTAGCTAATGAATACTTGAAACAATATTATAATAAAATCTTAAGCTTTAGTGTTGACATTTATCATTTACATATGATAAAATATGTTGATGGATATCAAATTAAACATAACCATTGTAAAAACGAGGATCATTCATTTATATTGTATTTAAATAGCTGTGTTGGTAGTACTAGGTTTTATAATGATATAAATTATTTTGATATTGAGCCTGAAGCAAATAAGATTGTATTCTTTAATAGTGCGTATGAACATGAAGGATTGCCTACAAAAAACAAATTTGTATTAGTCGGTGGCATACGTGTTAATAAAGAATGGTCGTTTTAATAGCGGGTTGTTGAAAGGGTATCATAAAGGTCTCATAAGCCTTTGTTCTAGGTTCGACTCCTAGACCCGCATCCAAATACAGTCACCAGGATAGGGTGACAAACTAACAGGGAGAGCAGTAGTTAGTAATAACGATAAGCGGAGACCCGAAGCCTACGCTAGCTCTTAAATAACAGCAACTTTGTGTCCCTAAACAATTAAATAATATATGATTTACTTATTAGATGATTTTACTAACGAATATAGTCATGGTTATGTAATGACTAAAGTTATAGAACATTATACAGATGTAGAACTTAAACAAATTAATGTTCCAAACGTTATTGATATTAGTGATTTGTATGAAGTATTTGAAAACTTATTGTCTATTGTGAATAAAGTTGATGTAATCGCTATTCCTTGGGCTAAAGAAATTGATATATTACTTGATGATTATTGTAATAGATTATGTGATATTTGTCATGTAGTCGTTAGCGCAGGGAATTCTTCAGTTGATATAAAAGATTACAGCCCAACCAGAGCAAAAAAAGTTATTGTGGTTGGTGCTTATAACAAGAAATTACTAGTAGCCTCACATAGTAACTATAGTAAAACTAAAGAATTAGTATATGTTATTGGGACTAATATATATATTGATGGTGTAAAATATCATGGAACAAGCACAAGTTGTGTGACTTATGCTGCGTTTTTAGCTAATAGTTTAAGATCGGATAACCCACAAAATTTACAAAATCAGATAGAAAGTTATCATAAAGAAAATAAACTGGACTAAATACAGTATAATTTCTAGGGTTATCTATGAAAAAATACATTGATGAATATTTCGAAAAACAAGGTATTAGAGTAATTTACAACACATTGGGTCATACTGATGAACTTGTAAATGCTTATGTAAAAGAAACATATGACATGTTTGCTAATTCAAGGGCAAAATTTACCAATGCCATTAAAGGCGCAATTTATAATAAGTTTTATACGCTCACACCTAGAATTAAAAAAACTGGCTTTGAATATCTACAAGCTAAAGATGATAATTTTAGAAGAATTGCTGTACCTCCTGCCTATAGAGATTTATGGAACACACCATCACATGCATTTGAGATACATAAAAATGATGGTGAAAGCTATAAAGAATTGTTGAAGAAACAATTAACAAAAATTGAAAATCCATTATTGTTTTATAGTGGTGGCATAGATAGTGAATTAGTTTTACAAACATTTTTAGATGTTGGAGTAAAACCAGCACTAGCAATTTTTGAGATGTATGACACACAAGGTGTATTGATTAATGGGTATGATATAAATTACGCTTATGAGTTTTGTAAGAAACACAATTTAGTACCTATTGTTAAAAAATTCTGTCCAGAAAGTTTATGGGATCAAAGTGATTTTATAGCATTAGGCAGAGAATTAAAAATTGGTAGTCCACAAATTCTTACACATGTATGGATGATTAAAATGATTAGTGAAGAATTTCCTAATCACACGTATTGTTTTGCTGGTGAAATACGATATACAAATTATGACAAATATTCAATTGGAAAAACTGTTTTAGTTGGAAGTGTTAAAAATGATCCAGGTATGGGAGCAGTTTACACTTCAGCTAGTAATACTGGAGGAGGAAGTACTTCTATTAGTTTGATTACAAATAGTTCAACTAATCCCCCAGTGAGTGGACAGGCTTATTGGGAAATTCTTCAATTAGGTAGTAGCAATTCAGGAAGTCCAACTTTTGGAAATTATTCTAATATTACTAGACCACCTGATTTTAACTATGAATTTGCTATTGATTGGACTGAAAATCAAGACGATCAAGGACCAGACGGGTCGCTTGTAGGTACTTCTTTATCCTTTGTAGCAGGTGATGACGTATTTTTTACACCAACAAATTCTAATACAACAAATTCAAATAGCGTACTATTTGGATTATTACTTAGCAATTCACTCACAGGTTATGTAGCTGATTATTCATTTGTTTGGAAAATACGTAATGCTACTTCACCTGGCACTGTAGTAACCGGCACCTCACAATTTGTTGTTAGCGTAAACTAATAAGGAAAATAATAATGAAGTTTAATAATCAAAATTTACATGAAGTAGCAGAAAAATATTATTTTTCAGAATACCTAGCAATACTTAGAAATCGTAAAAGTAGGAAAGATTCGGCGTATAATTCGTTTATGAGTGGTTATACACTACCAAATAAACCATTGGAAAATACACTAAGAACTAAGTTAGCTAATCTTAAACCAAACGTTCATCCGTCAATTAAAAATGAAATTGAATCTTGGTTAGCTTTAGGTAATTATATTAGCGATACAGATCCAAATATTAATAATTATGTTGCTGCTTTAGATAGACTAAAACTTTTTGCTTTCCCTGATAGTAATGAATTATCAATAAGAGCCACAGAAGAAAGTGATTTTCAAAACTTTGTAACGAATAATCCTACTGAAGTTCAATCTAGTCCTTCTATGGAAGAATTACGAGAGTTTACTAAACTGAATTTAGAATAAACGGACAATTTAGTAGTTGTCTTTTTAAATAAGAAATGCTATACTAACGTGTAGCATTTTTCTTTTACGCCCCGGTGACGGAACTGGCATACGTGTATGACTTAGGATCATAATTTTGGGAGTTCGACTCTCCCCTGGGGCACCAAACTTACTTATATGCATAGAATACGTGACTTTTTTCATAGCAGTTATACATCAGATAAAATAGCATTTTATTTAGAACTATGTAGTTTTTTTTGCCATATGACAGCAAGTATGTCGCTTGCTATTACAGCAAAAGATCCTAACATGGTATATATCTATCCATTTAGTTTATTGGGAGCAATTTGTGCTTTTTTATCAGTTAAACGTAGAAAACTAGCTTGGCCATTATTGACAACATTTTATGCTATATGTATCAACATAGTTGGTTTAAGTAGGGCTAGTGGATTATTATAAGAATCCAACTTATTTTGGAAGTTTTTCGTAGTAATCAAAATCACTATAATCATAATTGTTAAGAATTAATTTGGTATAGGAAAATACTTTATCTTCTCTTAACGCTGTATCCAAATCTAACTTACAATGATTTATTGATTCGTCAACTAATTCTTCCATATGATTTATAGTTTGCTTTTTTAACTTTAGTTTGTTTTTTACTTTGTCTAATTTTTCAATGCTTGATTTAATTTGTTCTATTTTTCTTTGATTACGTTGATGTTGACTTTCTAGTTCAAACTTCATGGTCATAATTAAATCTTGATTGTCAGGATTATGTGGATTGATAAACTGATAGAATAAATCGTGTAGTTTTTGTTTTGCTTCAACTATAATACTTGAATCAACATAAAAGGTTCCATGATCATCATACGATTGTCGTTTAATTGGGTCTGTTAATATGTCATACGCAAGATTAATCAAAACAAACTTTTCGCTATCACCACCTTTATCAGGATGATGTTTGTTTGCTAATTGTTTGTATTTGATTTTGATATCTTCAATTGATGTATCTTTATCAACTTCAAGTATTTCATATGGATTCATACAATTATTTATTTGGATACCCAAACCTATAAATAATGAATGAAAGATATTTACGAATACATCAAACTACCAAAAGATATTAGACAAGAGCATTTAGACTTGGATGATTGCTGTATTGAGCGTGGCGGTGGTAGCACATATTGTAAAGGTCTACTTGCCCATTTACTAGAGACAACAATACCAAGTGGGCATATGATACATGTATGTCATGCTTGTAACAATGGAAAATGTAGTAATCCAAAACATTTATATTGGGGTACAGCAAGTGAAAATCGTAGAGACCGTGTAAGGTATGAAAACCGTACAATAATGGAAGATTTTGAATATAGATTTAGAAGGCGAAAAAGTGCAAGTTAGAGTAACAGAAAATTCAGAACAGTTTGGTAAATGTGGGTGTGGTAGAAGCCCAACTGGGTATTGTATTGGTTGGCATGGACTGACAGAAACAGAATATCATTTTAAACTAAATGAATACAAATTACAAGAAGTAACACAAGAGGAAGAAGAAGCATTTAAAGCTTTAGAAAGTAAAAAGATTTAAGTATTTTGGGGGATTAGCTCAGTTGGGAGAGCGGTAGCTTTGCAAGCTATAGGTCATCGGTTCGAACCCGTTATCCTCCACCAAAGATGTATCTCGGATTGGTGAAATGGTATCATTCGTGCTTTGGGAGCATGAGGCGCAAGTTCGATTCTTGCATCCGAGACCAGTTTTGCCCCCTTAGCTCAGAGGTTAGCAGCGCCCGGCTCATAACCGGTGGGTCCTTGGTTCGATTCCGAGAGGGGGCACCAATAATTTATGGTCAGGTATCTTAAGAGGAAGTAGAACCAATTTCATAAGTTGGAATGTGCGATTTCAAGTATCGCCCTGACCACCAAATTTATAATAGTAGTAGTTTATAGTATAAATAAACAGACCCCGGGTTACACTTTACCGTTATACAAAGTGGGTATTGTAGTTTCCATAACTACACGGTGTAGGATCTACCGCAAAACTCAATATACATGAGTGATAGAAAAATCTTAGGTAGTTACAGTAACTTCCATAATATATACTGTTGGGACAGGGTAAACAACTCAGTTTAGGGCTGAATGGGTCAGTAGCTAAACACTTATAACTATAATAACATGCTACACTTGATACAAGACTTATCAGATAAATTTATTAATTATTTACTAGAAGATCCAGTAAGACCACATATTCCAAGTACAGATAGAATAGGAAATAACAAAGACATTTTTGTGTTGCCAGAAGAAGACAAGGTTCAAGCAATTACTTGTGTTAGCTACGTTAGTGAAGTTCCTACAGATGAAAACGAGTTGTTTGTATCGAACATTGAACCAGTCGTTGCTATATTTTATACTATATGGAGTTATAAGCCAGGTGCTGGTCGTCAACTTATATTAGATAGTGTAGACTTTATTAAAAGCAATAATCCAAAAATTAATCGTTTTGTAACACTTAGTCCAAAGACTGAACTGGCTAAAAGATTTCATTTAAAGAATGGTGCTATTGTATTACGTGAAAATGCCAACACAGTTAATTATGAATACTTATTAAGGTAATGGCACTAGTAATACCTATTAAAAGTGAGCGTGATTGCGATGGGTGTACTAAGTGTTGTGATGGCTGGTTGACAGGTGTAGCTCATGGGCATAAGTTTTATCAAGGTAAACCTTGTGCTTATAAAGGATCAAGTGGTTGTATGATTTATGATTACAGACCATACGACCCATGTGTTACATTTAAATGTTTTTGGAAATACAATAATATTGTTCCAATAAACTTTAAGCCTGATAAAATTGGTGTTATACTAGTTGAGCGTATTATTGATGGACATAAATTTTTAGATGTTAACATGGGTGGTAAGATACCTAGTGTAGAGTTATTACAATGGGTAGAAGATATGTATAATCAGCAAAAGATAAAAAACATACGTGTAATTTTAGGTGTTTCAATGCATGTATATTCTAAAGATCCTAATATTATTAAATACGCAAAAGAAAAATATAGTGATTATAACTTAGTGATTAAATAAAAGTCATGCGGGTATTCTCCTGGGAGAGGACTTAGCGTTCACATTTTTGGATTTTTTTATAAATATAATTAAGGAGGAATTTCTATGTTCTATTACTTGTATAAGATAACGAATCTCGTGAATAATAAAATCTACATTGGTGTTCATAAAACCAAAAATTTAAATGATGGTTATATGGGTAGCGGAAAAATTATTTGCTCTGCTATCGAAAAATACGGAATTGTAAATTTCAAAAAGACAATACTTGAAACGTTCGACACTTCAGAAGAAATGTATGCAAGAGAAAAAGAATTAATAACCGAAGAATTTCTTGAACGAGAAGATTGTTACAATCTTCGTAGAGGTGGTTCTGGTGGATTTGACTACATTAATAAATCAGGTATTGCTAAATTTAAAGGAAAACGACATAAAGAAGAAACTAAATCTAAAATGGGTCATCCTGGAAATACTCCTTTCAAAGGAAAAAATCATACCGAAGAAAGTAAATTGCGGATATCAGATTCTCTAAAGGGTAGAAAAAGATCCCCTGAGTCAATAGCTAAACAAAAAGAAGTATGGCGTTTAAAAAAATTACAAAGCGGGTAAAGTGTTTACGGTTACACGGCGGTCTTCCAAACCTCAATAGATGGGTTCGAATCCCACTACCCGCTCCAGTTGTAAATTTTATTGCGGGTATAATTCAGGGGTAGAATGTTTCCTTGCCAAGGAAAATGTCGTCGGTTCGAATCCGACTACCCGCTCCAAAGATCAATATGAAAGATAAATTTAAAGTAGCATATATGGATGTAGCAAAACGATTTGCTGAACTGAGTACTGCCAATCGTTTACACGTGGGGGCTATCGTTGTAAAAGATGACAGAATAATAAGCATAGGATACAACGGCATGCCTAGTGGTTGGGATAATGAATGTGAAACTGTAGAGTTTATGCCACATGATAAATCACCTGATGATTATCCATTGTTTGGAAAGTTTTGGTTAGAAAATCACGAAATCAATACACACTATAGATTGCTTACAAAACGTGAGGTTTTACATGCAGAAAGCAACGCTATTAGTAAATTAGCTAGATCAACCGAATCAGGATTAGGTGCTGATATTTTCATCACACATAGTCCTTGTTTGGATTGCGCTAAATTGATCTATCAATCAGGAATCAAACGTGTATTTTATGGACAACAATATCGTGATGACAGTGGTATTAAGTTCTTAAAACAAAGCAAAGTGGAAGTTGAGCAGATTAAAGAATAAATAATGAATGCTCTATATTTCATTCAGAGGTCTTACTAACGGGCAAGATCCACAAACAGAAAATACTCCTAAACAAATAGGAAAAGCCTTTGGTCAAGGCTTTAGTGTTATGGTTGATGCATGGCGTGTCGATGGCAAAATTTACTTAGGGGCTGATGTTCCTACTACAGAAGTTACTCCAGCATATTTAAAAGGACGTAGGTTTTATATCTATGCTCATAACGAGGACATGTATACATGGTTACAATCGCAGAACCAAGCAGACTATCCAAATTATTTTTATGTACAATTACCATTACAACCTTCGTATAATGTAAGCAATGGTAAGTTATGGACATTCGCAGAACAACCAATCAATAGTAATAGTATTATGGCAATACCAGAAAGTTATGATAGTGGATTGTTTAGCACTGTAAATTTACGTACGTTTGGGGTATGTAGTTCATTGTGCCCAACTATTAAACGTATGCGAAACGAAGGATTAAGTATATACGGGGCGTTTTATTAATTGGGGTTATTGCCCCTTTTTTATTGGCTATGGAGGTCAAATACGTATACAATAAAGGCATACCAAATGATTATATAAAAGAGCAGTTGTTGAATAATGTATGTCAGAAAGTAAAATCAGAATTATCTTTACCAGATCAAATTATCATTGAGTTTAGCAACCTAGCACAAAACAATTACGGCGAAACAGTGCTTGATAGTAGGATAAAAAATCGCATACGATTAAACAGTAATTTGTCTTACCAAGAATGTGTATATGTGCTTTCACACGAGTTGATACATGTATCCCAAATCCATACAGGGCAATTGACTTATAGCAGAAATGCGGAATATGTTTGGGAAAACAAGGTATATTGTAGCTTTACAGAATTAAGGAATATGTGCTATAATCAGTACAAAATGTTGCCATGGGAACTGGATGTTGTGAAAAAACAACAAAAAATCTTGGATTTCCTGCTTAAAAAATAGTCAAATTTGCATTGACAATAAATGGGTTTGGGCATATAATGCATACATGATGACAAAAACACGCAAGCGCAGATCCGATCGTAATCATGTTATTTACGTGATTACCCATACTGAAACAGGCATGGAGTATATTGGATTGACTGCATTATCATATAGTGGCAACATCTATAGGACATTACACCGTCGTATGCAAAAGCATTTGCAACGTGCTATGACTGAGGACAAGAATTGGTCGCTTAGTTTAGCATTACGTAAATATGGTCCTGAACAGTTTACATTCAGTTATTTGGACGTAGTTCGTGGTAAGCGTGAGGCACATGTTGTAGAAACGCAACTAATCAAAGAGCATGACCCTGTATTAAACACATTCAAGTAATTGACAATAAATAAACACTCTGCTATACTGAGGGTATTATGAAGATCGACACAAAATCACATAAGTTTCAGCGTCCTAATTCACGCCAACACTTTTTGTTGTTTAGTGAAGATAGTCCCTTTAAACCAAAAGTTGTTAAGCGTAAAGATGGGTACAAGCGTACCCCAAAACACAAAAACAAACAGGTTGACCAATGAGTGTATTGGAACCAAAAAGCAAATACCCGTATTAGAATTGATTGGTAGGAAATTATGGACTTTCAGAAAGAATATGACCGCACCTTTAAGTGTAGTGATTGTAAACATAGCAAAGCCAGTTTCATGGATAGGCTTTTAAGAAATAGTCATGGTTTTAGATGTACATTACCAGAATCAATGATTCAGGCAAGATATGACCCAGTAAATGGAAGCAGTACACCAAGTTTTTATCAATTTTGTAGTTCAATGAGAATAGATAATATGTGTGGACCAAAAGCAAAAGCATGGGAACCACGACATAAAAAACATCTTTTCCTTATGTTTCAAAAAGAGGCTATCAAATGAGCTACGATACAGGTTGGGGAATTTTAGCAGGCGAAACAAAATGAATGATAATCTTAAAACAGTATGGAATAAAGCAGCATCAAGTCATGTTCAATCTGAAACAAGTTGGGAAACAAAACAAAACTTTCTTGTCCGTTTCGCTGAGTTACTAATTAGTGAATGTGCTACTATTGCTGAAAATAACACACCAACCATAAGTAGAGAAGTAATGAAAAAACATTTTGGAGTAAGTAAATGAGTGACGGAATGATTTATGGAATTTTTCTTTGTACATTATTTGGTTTAATTGTTGCGATTGGTTTCGCAATTGTCGGTAGTCAAAACAATATTGATAAATGGGATAAAAATGAGTGATAGATTTGACCTTGAACAAAGTATATTAGACTGTTGGAAAGTCACTGACGATATTAAATTGTTAGCAGACCAACAAGCAACACCTAATGATTTTAATAGTTTGGCTACTTTGTATGACCACAAGTTTGACAAACTGTGGAAGACTTTTGAGGATATGTGTAAATACAAACAATTTACCAACCCAACTAATCAAAATATTGAAGACTTACACCACTAAATTAGGTTGACAATAAATGGACACGGGTATATAATGATTACATATTGTGAAAAACGGAGATTTTTATGTACTTTCGTAAGTCATACAACAACCTTTCAGCAGCAAACATATCTAAAGTAGCAAGTAAAAAGTCCACACAAATCAAATACAATGCCGATGAAGTTTGGGTATGTGCTGTTGCTGCCCAACGCATCAACGGTGGGTATGTTAAAATGGTAGCTTCATACGCTGCAGCCGAAGAAATTCTACCCAACTCACCACAGGGTCCAGCTAAGGAAACTAATCGTATGATTATTTCCCGACTACTTGCTGATCCTAGTCAAATCACCGATGCCGATCGTGAGCAGGCTAAATTAGTGCGTAGCTATTATCAAGGGCTTACTTTTAAGATCCTCCAAGGTAAACTTCTTAGTGAGTTTGACAATAATGCGTTGGTCATAAGCAACCGTGATGAAATTGAAAACATGTTGGACATTGCTATTATCGCAAGTCTACCAAGTTGCTATGAGCGTGGTGTCAAGCGTGATACAATTAATCGTAAACTTGAACATGCTACTGGTGGCTTTATCGGTAGTGTTGGTGACAAGGTTCGTGTCAATATAGAGGTGGTGCGTAGTATCTTCAGCCAACAATGGAATACATACTTTATTAGTGGTGTGACTACTGACGATCAGGCTGTGTTTTTCAGTTACAAGCAGTCCATTGATCCAGGCAAGTTGATTGTTGCCCATGGTACGGTAAAGGCTCATCGTGACAATCAAACCCAACTTAATCGTGTAAAGGTGTTATAATATGGAACTTCATTTAGGAAATAAAAATCAAGCTATGATTGCTAACTTACTTTGGGTAGCAAAGGATCAAAATGAAGTTAGAAAGATTGTTGCTAAACACGGACCAGATGCTGAGATTGCTTATCAAATGATGATGGCAGCTTATTGTGATACTATAAATGATACTGATTTGGCAATTGAAGTGTTAGCGAAAATCAAATGACTAATCTTGAAAGAATACTAAACGAAAGCATAAAAGGTATTGATAGTGCTTACAAGGATATGGCTGTATGCCGTAGCATAGCAAAGCATATAGTCAAAGATTTAGATAGTGAATTAACTAAAATTAAATGGGTAGGTGATGATGAAGGTTGGAACAAAGCGATTGAGGCAGTGCGTAAAGAATTGAAAAATAGGTACTTGTGAATAATGTATTAAGAATAGAAGGGCTCAAACCGTTTGACGCATTAGCATTAAAGTATGAACTTATAAAAGACGGACTACAACTTAATAAAGACTTCGCATGGACATGGTTCGCTCCCTCTACACACGGTACCAGTTCAGTGGAATTTTATTTTGTTGATGAACGATATGTTACTTTTTATGGATTGAAATGGAGTTGATGCTAAAGCAGAATTGTTTTTAGGTCGCAAAGTGTTTTACAATTCAAGTTGGTGATATATGAGTGGATACGAAATAATTTTACAGATTAAAAGAATTGAGGCAAAGTGTAATGAGCTTGGTTTTTTAATTACCAAAGTTAGAGACTACAATAATGGTTTTGGGTTTGGTGATCTTGCTATAATCCCTAAAGACAATCAATCACTACCTCCTTATAGCCGTGATGCTGAAATTTTTGTAGGAACTGTTAATGAATTGGAACGTTGGTTAGAAGGTATTGAATGGGCTAGAAAGTACGATAGAATGCTTTTTGGCGTAAAGCATGATGAAAAGAGAGTCCGTAAGGAACAAGACTTTCGCAACGAGGTATTGGTGAAAATCCTAAAGTCGGAAAAGGTTGACAGTAAATAATCCCTGTGCTATAATATGGGTATTGTTAAGTTAAAAGGAATAGATATGAGTGCTTCGTGGATCGCTAAGTTACAAGAATCCGATAGTCGTTTACACAAAGAGGATGTTATCAAACAAGCACTAGAGGCTGCGGTATTGGGGTCTATTAATGCTATCAAGTTCCTTACACTTACCAAAGTTACTTACAATCCATATATAACATTTGGAGTACGCAAAGTCCCTGACACAGTTGGCATTACTGATGCTGAGAATCCATGGGATGAATTCGATGACTTGTTATCTGAGCTTGGTCAGCGTGGTCTGACAGGTAACAAAGCATTAGTAGCTATTGATGAAATGAGCGAAAGATTTGATAGCATAGAATGGAATAACTTTTGTGCTCCAGTCATCCGTCGTGACCTAAGATGTGGTATTAGCGAAAAAACAATCAATAAAATCTGTAAGGGAACTGACTACGAAATCCCAGTATTTGGGTGTCAATTAGCGACCAATAGTGAAGGTCGTCCTGAAATGCGCGGTACCAAACGCCTAGAACCAAAATTAGATGGCGTTCGTGTACTTATGATTGTTAACCCAGGTAACTATAAGGGTGATATACATGTTACCAGTTATAGTCGCAATGGTAAAGTATTTGAAAACTTTACACATATTGAACAACAAATTGGCGAGAATTTTCATAAACTTGTTCGCAAAGCAGGTACAAGTAATCTTAGCATGGGTTTTGTACTTGACGGCGAAGTGATTGGTAATAGTTTTCAGGAGTTGATGCGGCAGGCAAGACGCAAGGAAAATGTTCAAGCTGAGGATAGTGTATTCAATATCTTTGATATTATCCCATTAGTTGCTTTTTCTGAGGGACATTGGAACGCTCAATTAAGTAAGCGTATTAAAATCCTTGAGGATATGCGAGCAATTATTGATGATATGCCTAATGTTGAATTGTTACCACATATTATGGTAGACTTGGACACTGCAGCAGGTAAAGATCAACTTATGCGTTATGCTAAGGATCAAGTGAATGCTGGGTTTGAAGGCATCATGATTAAAGATTTGGATGCCCCATATGAATGTAAGCGTAATACATTTTGGATGAAATGGAAGCCCACTATTACAGTAGACCTTACAGTAGTAGGATTACAAGAAGGCACTGGTCGTAACAAAGGACGATTGGGAGCATTGATTTGTGAGGGTGAAGATGACGGGAAGTTCATTCAAGTCAATGTTGGCAGTGGATATAGTGATGAAGATCGTGACACATATTGGGAAGACAGTAACCTAGTTGTTGGGCGCACTGTAGAAATACTTTGTGACATTATCACACAAAACCGTGATGGTTCATATAGTTTGCGTTTCCCACGTTTTGTAAGATTCCGTGATGACAAGTAAATTTAGACCATTACAATTACCGATCAGTTATAAGCACAAAGCTTTTTTGAAACATCAAAAGCATAGAAGTTTTAACTGGGTGCCATATCAACAATACATTTTAGATAAGTATAAACCTCAAGCTTTAAATAAAGCGTTTAAGGTATTACATTATCTTGCTTGTCATTCACCCAATAAACTTGGTTTAAAGTATAAAGGCAATTATAATAGACTGGTTAAAAAACACATTCCTACCAAAGCTGGTATGGATTATACAATTAGATACAGCCCCTTTTAGGAGAATTATATGGTTAAGGTTGTAAAGAGTGAGTGGCATCAAGTTGAAAAAGTTTATGGACTTGAACTTGATACTGAGTTGTTGGGTGAAATTTATCCTGAATTAGAGGAAAACGAACTTGAAGAAAAGTTAAAAGGTATTGTTGATGGATCAGTTGATCTTGATCAAGTTATTGAAGATGCCTACGAAAATAATATTGACATTGAATGGGATTACTTAGACCAAGATGATTGGTGGACCGATCGTAAAGGTGGTTATGAGGTAACATACAAAGTTGAAGATTGGAAACACCGTGAAGAATATGTACCTCCCAAAACACATAAATGTACGAATTGTCGTTGGAAGGGATCTAAGTGGGAAAGTAGAACCGAGTTTTATAATATAGATGGGACTGTATATAAAGAAGATGATTTAGAATTTCATCATACTGAAGAAGTATGTCCAATGTGTGATAGTAAGTTAGAATTAACTGAAGAAGGTATTTTAGAAGAAGAAAAAAGACAAAAGCTATATAAAGAACTAGAAGAAATTGATATGGAAAATGTAGGTACACCTCCCAGTGATGAGGAATTTGCTGAACAACAAAAAGTGTTAGATGAAATCCACAATAAAGAAGAATTGAAAAATCAATTAGAGACTATTGTAAGTGAAAGACTAGCAGATAGTGTACCTGCTTGGCCTTGGAAAGATGCTGAACCAACTGAAGAAAAAGTTAGACTAGTACCATCATATGGTCCAGGCAATTTTAAGATAGAATTGCGTGGCAGAGGTGAAGAGCGTGGCATTAATAAAATCAGCAAAGCACAATATGACTATTGGAGTGAACATAGTGAGGACCTCTATGAAGCATTGAATGGTGACTATGATTATGATGATAACAAAGTACCAAAGAAAGCAAGATTTGAGTTTGAATATTATAATGATTACTGTGATGAAGGATATTGGTTCGGAGCTGATAGTTACTGCTATATCGTAATTACTGATAATGATGGTAATGAAATTATAAGCCAAGAATTAGGTGAATTTGTTGATAGTGTTCATGGCGAAGAAAGTTATGAAGCTATGGTTGAAGTTGAAGAATTTTACATGGAATATGATCTTAAGCCAGGTTATTATGTATATTGGGCACAAGGCGGTAAAGGTACATACTTTGAATCAAATGTCGAAGTGCCCGAGGGTGAGGTATTTGACTTAAGAAACTTAACTTTTGAAACATTTGATTTTGAAGGCAATACTCACATCAAAGCAGTTAAGTATAATACTGAAGAATTAGAAAATTACGGTGGTGATTGGTCAGGTAAGTATGGTGATTTTTCAGTACATCATATTAAGAAAAAGAAATGAAACCAATCGATATCATTAAACCAATCATCGGGAAACATTATAAGTTTCCTGATGGTGACAAGATAGAAGTAATACAAGCTAAAAGCCGTAGTGAAGAAGATATATTAGTTACTGTTCATATAACACAAGGACCAGGCATTCCGAGAAAATTAGTATTTCCATTAAAAGAGTTCTTAGATTCATACGGCCACTTGTTTGGATTATCTACTGATATTGATGGAGATAACTCGCTAAATAATTGAATGTTCTCTAAAATATTCAACCTTACTAATCTCACACTTGTTGTAGCATTATCGTTAAGCGGTATAGCAGCATGGTATAGTATAGCAGGATTAATTGCTATTTTTAGTGCTGCTGTAATTCCTATTATTATAATGGGCGGTGCGCTTGAACTTAGTAAAGTAGTTACTACAGTATGGTTACACAAATATTGGGACCGTGTAAAATGGTCAATGAAATTATATTTGGCAACATCTGTTATAGCACTTGCCCTTTTAACCAGCATGGGAATATTTGGTTTTTTAAGTAAAGCACATAGTGACCAAAGTTTAGTGAGTGGTGATGTAGTAGCTAAGATAGCATTGTTTGATGAAAAAATTAAAATAGCCAAGGAAAACATCGATGCTAATAGGCGTAGTCTTAAACAATTGGATGAAGCAGTGGACCAAACAATGGGCCGCTCAACGACTGAACAAGGAGCCGATAAGGCAGTACAGGTTCGACGCTCTCAGGCTAGAGAACGCACACGCCTGCTTAGTGATATCGAAGCCGAGCAGAAAAAGATTACTGAACTTAACGAAGCAAGGGCACCTATTGCGGCAGAAGTACGCAAGGTTGAAGCCGAAGTCGGTCCGATTAAGTATATAGCAGCACTAATATATGGTGATAATCCTGATGCTAACTTATTAGAACGTGCTGTACGTTGGGTCATTATACTAATTGTATTAGTTTTTGATCCATTAGCATTAACATTAGTATTAGCTGCGAATAGTAGTAGACGTTGGGATAAAGAAAAACCAACAATTACTCACACACTTATAGAAGAACCAACTGTAGAAACTAAACCTGAAGAAATAGAAAAGGTTACAGAACCTATAAATGAACCTAAGGAAGAAGTAGTTGAAGAGCCTGTTAAACAGGTAGAGCCAGCCTATCTTTATAAAAAATGGGTGGACAAAGTACCTGGGATAAAGTTGTTTGGACATCAAGTATATAACCCTGAGGTTACAGAAAAAGAAGTTGAACAAATACATTGTAATGTATGTAATAGTCCATTAGAACAAGTTGGTAATTTAGGGTTATTTTGTTCAAATACAAGTTGTACAACTTATAATACAGTTGAGTATATGGAACCTGAACCTACTATAGAGGTCGAGCAGAAACCTGAAGTTATTATTGAAACTGAAAATGTTACAGAACCACTTCCTTATAAAGAAACTGATGGTGGATACATAACATATGGTGATAAGTCAATGAGCAGAAGTGCTGCCTTATCACTATACCCAGAGATGTTTAGATTAACTGCTGATAGTACATCACAAATTTCTACTAATTTTGGTACCAAATTTCCAAAGTATGCGTCAAAGGGTGATATGTTTGTGCGTGTTGACGTATTACCAAATCGTGTGTTTAAGTATCACGGAAGTAAATGGATAGAAATATTTAAACAAAATACCGATTCTTATTTACTTGATAAGAAATATATTGAATACTTGATAACTGAGATTGACGCTGGTCGATATGATGTTGAGTTGTTAACTGAAGCAGAAAAGCAGTTAATAGAGGAATTTCTTAAAAAGACTAAGTAATTCTGCAGGTAAACTTTTGATTTATAAATAATTTTCATGTCAGATTCTAAAATAAGCCATTGCTCCTTTTGTGGCAATCACAAAGATGTTGTAAAAAAATTAATAGTAGGTGATGAAGTTGCTATATGTAGTGACTGTATAGAATTATGTAATAATTTATTAACAGATGAAACATCAGAACCTAGTAAAAATTCTGAAAAGTCATTTGATCCTATTGCTATAAAAAATTATTTAGATGAACATGTAATAGGACAAGATAGTGCTAAAATGGTACTAAGTGTTGCTATTAGCAATCATTATAAACGTATTAAATCTCCTCCAAAAGATTTTACAATTAGCAAGGGTAATGTTATGTTAGTTGGACCAACTGGTGTTGGAAAAACATTATTAGCTAAAACAGTTGCCAAATACTTAGACGTACCGTTTGTAGTTGCTGATGCTACCTCACTTACTGAAGCTGGATATGTTGGTGATGATGTTGAAAGCATGATTAGTATGTTATTAAGTGCCGCAGGTGGTGATAAAGAACTAGCACAACGTGGCATTGTTTTTATTGATGAAATAGACAAGATTGCTAGAAAAAGTGAGAATACTAGTATTACACGTGATGTATCTGGGGAAGGCGTACAACAAGCATTATTAAAGTTAGTTGAAGGAACACGTTGTAGAATTAGTGCTAGTGGTGGTAGAAAACATCCCAACAATGAAATGATTGAAATAGATACCACTAACATATTGTTTATTTCAGGTGGTGCGTTTGTTGGACTAAAAGATATTATAAAAAATCGTATAAGAGGCAGTACAATTGGGTTCGGTGCTGAAGTTCTAAGTAAAACTGATGATATTGGACTAGATGAAATTACTCCAGACGATTTATCACGTTATGGAATGATTCCTGAATTCATTGGTAGATTTACTACTACTATTACATTACAAGAACTTAGTAAAGAAGAAATGATTAAAGTACTAACTGAAGTAAAAAATAACTTTATTAAACAGTATCAATACTTGTTTAGTTTAGATAATATTGAGCTTACTTTTGATAGTAAGGCTATTGAACAATTAGCTGATAATTGTATTACACTTAAAACTGGAGCACGTGGGTTACATACAGAAATAGAAAAAGTCCTAATGCCACATATGTATAATATAAGCATATATAAAGAAAAAAACATAAAACAGATAAATATTTCACGTGAATTAGTAAAGAATCCAAACGTAATATGATTTTAAAAGGCAGAAAGGTTTTAGTACAGGATGATAACTTTGAAAAGGCTTTAAGAAAGTTTAAGAAGAAGATATCAGAGTCCAACATGCTTCTAGAACTACAAACCCGTCAGCAATTTACAAAACCAAGCGTTAAGCGTAAAATAGCTAAATCTTATGCTGAAAAACGTTGGAAAAAATATCTAGCAAGTCAACAACTTCCCAAAAAATTATTCTAATGTTATATTTTGTTTTAACAATTATTTTTATAATCGGACTGTCATTGATTATTTCGGGCAGTCAAAGTCTTACCAAAGAAGTTCGTACGAACATGGCACCTGAAGATATTGAATTAATCACTCAAGAATTAACACGAAGAAAACAGGTTGGACTGCTTATCCTACTCACTTTGGCAATCATTGTTGAGTTGTTCTATTTAACCTAAATAGTAGATTTTTTTACACAATTTTGTTAATATAAATACAGGTGTAGACGCCGATAGTCGGGTTTACATTCAAACGTCATACTTGCTTAATAAAGGAGAATAACATGACAAATCTTACATTACGTTCCTTAGACATTCCTTCAATTCATAAATTTGGTATCGGTTTCGATTCAATTTTTGATGAATTACTACGTGCTACTTCAGCACAGAACCAAACTAACTATCCACCATATAATGTTGTGAAACATGATGAGGATAAGTTTAGTATTGAAATGGCAGTTGCTGGTTTCAAAGATGGGGAAATTGAAGTAGAAGTTGAGAAAAAACAACTTATTGTACGTGGCGAAAAAGCTACTGATATCAATGAAAACAAAGAATATCTACATCGTGGTATTAGCGCACGTAGTTTTGTACGTAGTTGGATTCTTGGTGACTATGTTGAAGTTTCCAGTGCTCTTATTGAGAATGGCATATTAACAGTTGTCCTTCAGCGTGTAGTACCTGAAGAAGATAAACCCAAGAAAATTGCTATTGCATTTAATAAATAATATAATAGTGTATGTGAGCATACGTTTGTATGCTCACAAATTAACAAAGGTAGAAAAATGGCTACAGGCACTGATACTAAAACAAAAATTAAACCAAATTTAGCATTAAAAGAACCACCATTGTATAAAATCATTTATGTTAATGATAATCATACAACAATGGAATTTGTTGTAAGTTCATTAGTAGAATATTTTCATTACACTGATGAAACAGCAAAAACAATTACACTCGATATACACGATAAAGGAAGTGCTGTAGTAGCAGTTTTACCATATGAAATTGCTGAACAAAAGGGTATTGAGGTCACTATTGATGCTAGGGCTCATGGGTACCCATTACAAATTAAAGTAGAACCAGAGAATGCTTAAACATCAATAGCAATACGTTTAGCCCAATTAATCGTTTGTATAGGTTTTGGGTCTAATGTGCGCTTATAATATGGATTGCTTATATAGTGGATACCTTCAATTTGCGTATCCACTTGTTTTTTGAGTCCACCAAATATCCAATGTGAAATCTTAAATTCTGTATCTGCTGCTAATATAGATTGTAGTGGCATTTGTGTTTCTATTATACTAGGTTCTTCATTAAAATATAAACTTCTACCAGGTACACACCCACTTACAACAATTACTCTTTTTACATTTAAGTGTTTTTGAATATCTTTTATACTATGATAAAGGTATCCTAAATCACTATGAGCGTTTTGTTCTTTTTCTAAATCTCTTTCAACACCATACCAACCATTTATTCCGACTAGTGCAACACCGTCAAGTATAACTAAATTGTCATATAATGACCTAACATTTTGTATTTTGTTAAAGCTATTGCTTAATCGTAAGTTAAAATCTTGTATATTAGCTTTGTTTTCAAGATCGTGTGGACCTGTAGTAAAAAACACACCTTGATAAAATTTACTTAAGTGTGCTAACGTTAGTATAAGTGTTCTTGTATCATTTGTTATATTACCAGCTACAATACAATATAAACTAGTGGCTTTACCTTCCCAGTTAAAACTATCATCTGGGCTTAGGTAAAGATCACTAATAATGTCAAAACCAATCTCCTTCAATTACTTTGCTACCGCCATTTTGGGTTTTCTTGGTCTGCTTGGTTTTTTAGCAGCAGGTTTTTCAGTTGTTGGTTTAGTAGCTGGAGCTTTCTTAGTTCTAGCTTTTTTCACAACTTCAACAGCATCCTTAATATCTACTTTACCATCTTTGTTAACATCGGCTGCTGCTTTTACAGCCTCAACTACTTCCTTTTTTACTTCTTCTACTACTGGGGCTACTTCTTCTTTGCTTACATGTCCATCTTTGTTTGTATCTAGTTTGTTCTTGTAATAAAGATATGCTCCAACGGCAATAACTAATATGACTACTACAATTAGTATTTCCATGTTGTGTCTCCTAAATAAATATTTATATGAGAACTTCCAAATTGACAGATTTAATGAATTGCGAACTTCCCACTATAAGTCAGCAAAAACGAAAGTCATACAAAACAAGTTTAACTGAGGTTAAAAAATTATATAAGATTATTAATACAGAACTATTCAATGATAAACTTCATACTCCTAAAATAATAGTTAAAAATAGAATAACAAATTATTGGGGTATGTGTGTAGGGACAAAAAATCCTACAAAATATAAATCAGGATGTGAATTAATCGTTACACAAAATCATTTCTGTAAACAATGGTTAATTATGATTATAGCACATGAAATGGCCCATCAATATCAATGGGATATACTTGGATATAAGCGAATAAAAAAAGGATTAGAACCATTTATGAGTCATGGGCCAACTTTTTATATCCACAGAAAGAAGTTTTTAAAACACCAAATACCATTAAAAAAAGTAGTACATAGTATAATATGGTTCAATAAACAAAACTTACTAAAGTGCTAAATATATATTATGCGTGATTTAATTAATTTAATAGATTTCCTCAGTGAGGGTATTACATTGGCTGCTAGTGAGTTTAAAAATAGACCTAGTCGTTATGATTCTTTTATTAAAAAAATAGCTGCTCAAAGAAAATTTACCACAGTAGATAACCAAGAGGTTATGATCGACCCCAGTGAAGCAGAGCGTTATCAACAATTATGGGATCCTGATATAGAAAACTTTACTGATAGTAAGGAAGCTCAGTTTATAAAATTAGCACAAGGCGAAAATTACAATGGCAAAAATGTTATGCCACTTAGTAAATTACTTAAGACAACAGAGTTTGGTGGTGCTAGTGTAGGATTAGATGAGCCACAAGCACAAGGTGGAAAAGCAAGTTACGCATTGACACCAAAGGCAATTGGGATAACAGATAGAGACATACCTGCTACTGATTTTTATGAAACCATAGTAAGCAATCCTGTACTTAATAGTACTGATTATGGCAAGATCGTTATACAATTAGCAGGATATATTGTTTCAGGTGAGTCAGTATCAATTAGCCCTGAAACTGCTCAAAATGATAAGCTACGAGCAGCAATACAAGATAATGCCGGTGAGTATTTGGGAGTACTAGCATTATTATATGGTAGATCAAGATTTCCAAAGAGGGCAGCTTTCCAAGAATGGTTAGGTGCGTCTACAGATGAATTAGTTGTAAAATTTCCATCAGCAAGTAATTTTGCTTTGGCAGATAGTTTTGGTATGATAAGTAACCCAAACACTAATCATAATATTAATATATCAAGTAAGGGCAAAGACGGTGGAGCAGCCCCTGCTATATCAGGTTTAAAGATTCCTCCTCATATTGAGCAGGATCCTAAACTAAAAAATGGTGTAGAATTAGTTAAGTTATGTAAAGAAAGAGGTACATTAGACCAAGCATTTGATGCTATGGATTTAATTTATAAAGCAAATTCAAAATCAATTGATAAAGTTTGGCATAATTTTTTGCCATTTAGAAAAAATCCTGAACTTAAACAAAAATTAATTGCCAGTCTGAAAGGACAAAAAATACCATTTGGTAATGAATGGAATAGTATTTTAGGAAGTGTGGCAAGTCAAACGGCAACTCCAGGTGGTAAAATTATATATGCTATTAAGCGTGAAGTTGCTGATGCTATTAATAATAAAGAAGCACTGCCCGAATTTAGGGCTATGGTTCTTGAAATTTTAGAAATGAATTTTGTTCAGCAATACACTGATTACCAAAAGAAAAACAAATATGAGTTTACTTTTGAAACACAATGGCCAGCTAAACTTGATGGTAAAGTTTCGTTAGAAAATAAATCTAGTGCCAAAGAACCTACTACAGGTGGGTTTAGTTTTAAATTAGGTCGTACAGATGATAGTGTAAGCTATGAACCAGGCGAACCAAGAGTAGATGATATTGATAGTGTAGAAGATGAAGAAGAATTTACACAGTCTGCTAAAGACATTACAACAAAAAGTGTATTAGGTAAAAAAGAAAAGACCCCAGAACCAAGTGTGGGTAGAGAAAAACGCAAAAAGTCTTGACAACTCATAACTTTCCTGTATTTATGGTATATCATTAAAACGAGCACACATGATGCGTAGGTGGTTCGCTAAACAAAACTTTGATAAATGTTAAATATTAGGATTCTTAACAACGTTTCCGTTTACATCAACCAGAATAACATCTTTTTTACCGGTCTTACCTATACCGCGAGTTAATGTAACTCCCAGTGGTCTAATACCGGCGATACCTAAGCTACCCCCATTGCGTGTGCTATCGTTGCGTAATAACCAAACCATTAAATGGCTTTCAGGAATTTCAGCCTTGTTTGTGATAACCGCATGGGCATCCACTGTGATATTGTTGTCAACTTGTTTAAAATGCTCGGGTTTGAATGTTTGTATGACAACACCGCCTTTAGGATTTAAATCACTACCAAAGATCGCTTGCATGGCTTCTTCTTCAGTAGGTTCCATGACGATTTCTTTGCTTAGTTCATAAACAGGCACGGTACCTGTCTTCATTTTTCTGTCACCAATCTTGTTTAATCTAATATCTCCGCTAGCGATTAGTTTATCTAATATTCCTCTAGCACGTTCACCAAACAAATTGTCAGCACTTTCCCACATGTCAGCATCTAATTTTTTGATACTAATAGGAAGTGATCCTCGTTCACTAGTCAATACAACGTCTGCTTTTTTACGACCTGATGTGTCACGGCCGGCTACATCTACATTAGTACAATTTTTAATGGTCATGCGTTTACCGCGTTCATCTACAAAACTAACGTTTGCGCTACCGTATTTTTCAATTACTGATTGTAATAAACTAGCTAATTCTAATTCGTTCGCTACACCCGCACTTTGATCACCTTGTTTACCAACGTCTTTGACTACTACACTAACAGGACTATCTGTGAAAACAATACCGCCTATACTACTTACGCCCGGGTCAGTAGTAAATTCAGCATCACCCTCAGGTAGTTTTTGCTGTAATGTAGCTAATATTTCTCTTAGGATAGCACTACGAAATTCCGCTTTTTTCTGACCATCGGGGATTTGAACCAAAACATTAATCTTATTTCTTGCTATTTTAAACTGTTCGTATCCTGCGGCTCTTAGTATTTGCTCTACTTGTTGCTTGGTTACGGGCGCAGGTGCTACCCCTGGGGTTTCGTCCTTGTTTACTTCTTCCAAAAGATTTTTAATTTCGTAGTATCTCATATATAATATTTATTGATATTAATTTAAAAGGAATCTTATGACTTTGGTACCAATGGTGCTTGAACAGACAAGCAAAGGCGAACGTAGCTACGATATTTACAGCCGATTATTACGGGATCGAGTGATTTTGCTTGAAGGTGAAGTACATGACCAAATGGCAAATCTTATTGTAGCACAATTATTGTTTTTGGAAAGTGAAGATAGTTCCAAAGATGTTCAACTATACATTAATAGTCCAGGTGGTAGCGTAACCGCAGGTCTTGCGATTTATGATACCATGCAATTTATTAAACCAGATGTAAGCACTATTGTAATGGGGCAAGCTTGTAGTATGGGTAGTTTGTTAGCACAAGCAGGAAGTACTGGTAAACGATATATTCTACCTAATGCTCGCCATATGATACATTCAGTTTCTGGCGGTTCTAGAGGTACAGTATGGGATGCTAAAATTCAAATGGAAGAAATGATTAAACTTAATACCACATTAACTCAAATTTATGTTAAGCATAACTCAGTAGGAAAAACTGAGGAAGAACTAATTGCCGCAACACAGCGTGACAAATACATGAGTGCCGAAGAATCTGTAAGTTTTGGATTGGTAGATAAAATTATTGATAGTCGTGAATCTTGACAGGTAATAAATATTCGTTTAATATACAGGTTGCTACTGTACAAGGAGACAATTATGACAAAGTATCTAGTTGAGTTAGTTGATAAATATGACAGCAACAAACTAATTGTCAAATTCACTGTAAGTTCATATAGTAGGGCAGGAGCACTTAATAAGGCATATACTTATCTTCAACCATCAGAAAATCAATTTTTACGTATTGTAAAGTACTGATTCTAAATAGTTTTTTTTTGAATATTTTTGCCCTAATGTTAATAAATACTTGTAACATAATGTTACAGGAGATTATAAATGGCTGGGTATTCAGTAAATGGCATAGATTTAGATAGTTTATTAGATCCAATTGGTAACGCTACCCCAGGAGCAAATACAGGATTCACTATACAAGGTAATGATTTAGGTAGTGTTTATGCTCCAGCTAGCGCAGGGGCAGCATATGGAACCACTAACTTTTTTTCTACCAGTGTAGGATCTGATATAGGACAATTATTTGCTGCGGCAGGGACAGTTCCTGTCCCTGCCATATCTGCTTACACAGTGTTTGGGTTCACCGACGTGGCAATAGCCTCCCCTGATGCCTATAATACACTTCAAGTGCCTAAAGTACCTATCAGATTTCCTACACAGACTTTATCCTCAGGAGGCCAGTTAAATTTTATTGACACAAATGGGAATCTTTTTAACTATGGTAATATAGTTGGTAATTCTCTTACTGCTAACTATGGAATTTTTCAAGGTTTCTCTAGTTTTAGAAGCACATCAATCGCACCTGGGACCCAACCCTATCCTATACAAATACCTGGTAAAGTTACTACATCAACTGATGATAGTTATAAAAAATATTCCACATCTATTAATTCGGTGCTATTTATCGACAATAATAATTTGCTTTGGGCTTGGGGAAATGGAATAAATGGTGTTCTGGGTACAGGGTCTACAGCGTGGGCTAGTTCACCTGTACAAATAGGAACAAGTAGTTGGAATATGGTTTCATGTGGTGCTAATTTTACTGGAGCTATACGATCGGATAATACACTTTGGACTTGGGGGTTAGGAACAAGTGGCGTTTTGGGGGTAGGAAGTACTACTTCATACAGCAGTCCAGTTCAAGTAGGATCAGCAAATAATTGGGTGACTGTAAATTCTGGTAAATTTAATATGGCTGCGATAAATGATCAAAATCAATTATATATATGGGGATCAGGGTTAGTAGGTATGTTAGCTAGAGGTAATACTACAAATTCAAGTACTCCAGTACAAGTGTCAGGCAATTGGGTAGACGTTGGACTAGCAGATTCACATGTTGTAGCGGTAAAAGATGATGGAACATTATGGGGCTGGGGACAAAACTCAAGTTATGAACTAGGGCAAGGACAAAATACTACTTTAAGTTATCTTGTCCCAGTGCAAATGGGATCGGCAAATAATTGGATAAGAGCCAATAGTGATAAAACAGTATTTCTTCGTCCTAATCTGGCTTTGCAAAGATCATATATGGTTGATAGTAATAATGATTTATATGTATGTGGGACTAACCAAACATATCAGTTGGGTACAGGAGATACTGTATCTGTTAGTATACCTACGCAAGTTGCTTCAAATGTAAAATTTGTTTCAGGAATTTCAACGGGTTCTGGCAATATTGGTGGGGCTATTTATTCTGATTTAAACTCTACTGCTTATTTGGCAGGGTCAGTCCCACTAGCCATTGGTATGACATCAACTACATCCTTATATACAACTTGGACAGAGATAACACAGAATTCTATACCACAATTAAGACAGCTAACTCGTATGTTTGATAGTTTAACTCCTTCAACTACTTGGAAAAGTATACAAACTACAGTGTCCCCTTTTACAGTTCAGGCTATTAAATCTGACAACACTTTATGGAATTATGGATTAAACTCAATTGGTTCATTAGGAGATGGGACCACTACCGATAGCAGTAGCTTTACACAATTAGGTACTAACAGTTGGAAAATGGTTAGTACAGGTCTTTCAGGTTCTGTACTTGCTATTCGTGACGACTTTACACTATGGGCATGGGGTAATAATTTTTACGGACAATTGGGTGACGGGACACAAATTAATCAAAGTAGCCCTGTTCAGATTGGTTCTAGCAGTTGGAATATGGTTAGCACAGGTGATACTACTTATGCTATCAGATCAGACCGAACCTTGTGGTCATGGGGCAGGTCTGTCAATGGGGCAGCACTAGGTGACGGAACGTTGACAGACAGAAGCAGCCCAGTGCAGATTGGCACTGACTATTGGCAATATGTCTCAAGTAGAGGGACGGGGGCTTGGGTTATACGCATGGATGGATTATTATTTGGTTGGGGAACGAATACGTCAGGGTCATTAGGTGACGGAACAGCAAGCTCAAAAACCTTGCCTACACAAATAGGCAATAATATATGGAAGTTTGTAAATGGCAGCGCCAGTAGTTCTCAAGGTATAGATGCTAATAATAAATTATTTACTTGGGGAGCGGCAGTAACATTGGGTACTGGTGGTGCTTCTGCTGTAAGCAGCCCTGTACAAGTGGGGTCAAGTAGCTGGGTAGCAGTTGCTTCCAGAAATAACGGCATGGTGGTTGGGATTTTATCAGATAATACCTTGTATGCTTGGGGAAATGGGGTGCTGTATTCTGGTCTTGGTGGAGGTGCAATGGCAAATGTAAATAGTCCAGTGCAAATTGGATTTAATAACACAAATCAACAAGGTAATGCTTATTATGCAGTTAGCGCCGGGCCAAGCGACCCAATTTTTGCATATGGTACACCAGCAGGCTAATAATTAAGAAAATAATATTAGTTAAAGATACTACAGGCTTGACAATAAATGGGTTTGGTACTATAATAGCAACATTGACAGTAAACAAACGGGGTAATAAATGTCTGTATCTTACGCAACTATGACCGAGCAACAAAAGCGTGAAGTCCGCATGTATGGGTGTACTGAGCCTGAAATGCGTGAGGCTGTAGAACAAAGCCTTACTTTCCGTTTCAGTGGCCCGGCAATGTATGCTGCTAGTTTAATGAGCAATTGTCAGGAAATGCTTGCCCATGACAATGGTGGGACCTACGATTTTATGGTGGTTGAGGATGTTCGCCAAACCCTCAATCGTGCTAAGTGGATACTTTTTACTTATGTTGACAAATAATGGAAAAGGCATTATATGTAATTACAGGTATTGATGTAGATTATATTGTCACCTGTGAAAATGAAGATATAGCAAGGTCTGAATTTACTACTTTATTCAACCAAACTATTGTCAATATTAAAAAACTTCCGTTAGAAGATACAGATGCCTGTAAAGACTTGGTTTAAGTATAGGAAATTTTTATGAAAGAACGAATTAGATTAATTGCCAATAAGGCTGAACAATGGGCAGATAATCAAAACTTTTATGCTAGCGATTACCAAGATCATATGATGGAAAAGTTCGCCGAATTAATTGTTGCTGACTGTATCCGTATTATGGAACATGCTTATGATAATAAATTGCGATTGGGTGATGCTGTTTGGAACACTAAATTACATTTTGAAATAGATTGACCTACCGTAAATATTATTACAAGCAAATGATGAGGGCAGGCAAAGCCTTTTTTATATACTTTGTTGGATTTATACTTAATAAGAAAGTATAATGAACGAACGATTAAGACAAATTGCCAAACATAGCCGTATTGATGTATATGGTTTGGGAACGGATCATGATAAATGGGAAATTGCTAAAAATAGATTTGCTCAGGCTATCATTCAAGAGTGTTTACTTAGTTTAGAACCTGATCCAATGGCACCTGAGATAGACTATGATGTAGAATTGAAGTTTTACCAACGCAGTGCCAATAAAATAAAAAAACATTTTGGAATAAAAGAATGAACAAACTAGGAAGCATTATGAATGACAATGTGTTACCCTTGTTTGGATATCCATTTTTTAAATCAACATGTAATTTTACACAGGATGAATTAGAATTTATAAAAGATTTAGAATATGAGGAGTCATATAGTGGTGGCTATACCACTAAAAGTATGACAATTTTAAATCTATCAAATTTAAGTAATTTTAGGAATTCTATATTGTTATGTTCTAAAATGTATTTCCGAGATATTCTCAGAATTTCTGATAATTTAGAATTAGAAATTACAACATCTTGGGCTAATAAACATAAACAGGGGGATAAGTGTGATTCACACATACATGAAAATGCTCTATATAGTGGTGTAGCTTATTTACAAACTACCCCAGATTCGGGACAAATTATGTTTGAAACTCCTAGACGTTATGATACAATAAGACTTGAATCAGTTGAGTATAATATTTACAATGGTAGAGAATTATCTTTAGTACCAAAAAATAATGATATATTTCTATTTCCATCTGTATTGCCACATAGAGTGACTAAAAACGAATCAACTATTGATAGATATTCTGTAGCATTTAATTTTTTTGTAAAAGGAAAAATGGGAGTAGGCACTCAATATCTAAATTTAGATTTAAAAGAATTATGAAATAAAATTACTATGAAGATTGAAACCTTTTTTACTAGTTTCCTTGCCTATACAAATTTAGACAATATTGACAATGAGAAATTAATAGCTTATAGCTACCAATTAAAAAATTCTACTAAAGCTGCAACTAATAGTAATGTAGGAGCTTGGCAAAGTCAATCATTAACTTTAGTCAATGAAGAAGTTGCCAAACTCGCTACAACAATACGATACCATGTAGAAAAGGTGGCAGAATTTTGGAAGTTTAAAGATGAAAAAACTTATATATCGATAGATAATTTATGGATAAATATTAATCCTAAGTCAGGCTTTAATAGACCGCATGTTCATCCTGGAGCAACATTTTCGGGAGTTTATTACATAAAGTGTAAAACTAATGGAAGTGGTATTGTATTTCAACATCCTGCTACTAATTTTCAATACCATATTAATCCTGACACAATTATTGATTACAATGAGTTTGTAAGTTCAACTGCTAGATATGTACCAAATATAAGCGACCTTTACATTTTTCCTGCCTTTTTAGTGCACTATGTTGAACCAAATTTATATGATGAAGATAGGATTTCTATAGCTTTTAATGCTAGCATAAATTTAAAGGAAGATAATGAATCAACAAAAGATTAAACAATCAAGAGAATATTTCGGAGTTGAATGATGAACCAAGAGGTAACACAAACAAATTCGTTTGCTAAAACACCTAAAGATGGCCGATGGTATGAAATTGCCAAAGATCAGTATGTAAAATGGTCTATTGAAGATGATTTGTGGAATTGGATGTTAGTAGATCCAGTTAGTGAAAAATGTAGAGCCTGGGATCAATATCCTGATGGCACCGAACTTTGTGGAGTCGAACTATGAATGATAGGTTTGAAAGTTTAATGTATCACGCTGGTATGACTGCCCAAGGTTGTTGGGTTTAAATGGTCTATTAAGATGACTAAGGAAATTTATATAAACGGACGAATGCAAGTAAATATAGCAAAATTCAATAGTCTTGCCGAAGGATTTATTATTATATTAAAGTTATTTTCCTGATGAAATATTTACTTATTTGCTCTTTACTTATTCCTTTATCTGTTAAGGCTCAACAAACTGCCTATAAGGTCGTGGTGTGTGCTGAAACTGAAAACGTCATTAGAACTCTTACTGGCAAGGACTATAAGGAAAAACCTTTTTGGATGGGAGTTGACAATAAAGATAACACCTTTAGTATTTTCTATAATAAAGAAACCACAGGTTGGACTATTATAGAATTTAAAGGTCGTACAGCCTGCGTTCTGGGAGCAGGTGAGGAAAGCCAATTAAGTCAAGAACTAAGTACAAAAAAATAAACATAGGGAGACATTATGTTAGAAACCTGCTGTGATGTGCTTACAGAAGCATATCATCGTAATTGGATTACCAGTCGTGATGGTAATCTTAGTATAAGATATCACGATAGAAATCATTTCTATATCACACCTAGTGGTGTACGCAAACAAAAATTACAATACGATATGTTCAAGAAAATTCGTATTGCTAACAATGGTACAAGAGAATTTCCCGAAGTAATAGAACAAGATGATATAAGTGGTAATCTCAAGCCCAGTGGAGAACTTCCACTACATTGGGGACTACAGCGTCAGTTGGGTCAGCACTCAGAAGACATTCGTGTAGTAGTTCATCTACACCCTACCTATACCATAGCAGCCATGCACCGTGGTATTATGCTCAAAGATTTGGTAAAAGACTTTCCTGAACTTAGCCGTTATACTAAGGTAGCCCCTAATGTGGGAGATGTAGCACCAATTAGTCAAGAACTGGCAGACCATTGCCACAAAGCCCTTGAACTTGATGAATTTGGCAACATAGCCTATGACATTGTGGGCATAAAAGGACACGGCGTGGTCAGCATTGATACTACACCTTGGCGGGCATTTGAGCATATAGAACGCCTCGAACATATCGCCCAAATCGTCTTGGCAAGTGGAGTTAAATAGTATATAATCTTTATTTAGACAAACTCATAGACAAAGGACATTATGAATAAATTACTTTTATCAACTTTACTGGTATTGCCCTTATCTGCTCAAGCAGACGAAGCACTGCTCAAAAAGTACAACTGTACGGCCTGTCATCAAACTGCTGTGAAATTGGTTGGCCCATCTTACAAAATGGTCGCAGACAAGTATCGTGGTCAGCCTATGACTGCCAAATTGGCAGCAAAAATTAGAGCAGGTGGGGCTGGCAACTGGGGTCAGATTCCTATGCCTCCGCACCCACAGGTCACAGAAGCTGACGCTAAAACCCTGGCTACATATATTTTATCTTTAAAGTAAATTTATTATGAAATTTGTAATTGCAGCATTTGTAGCCTTTGGGCTACCCGTACTTATTGGTATTGGCTTGTACACTATAAAAGACAAGCACTATGCTGTAACCAATGTCTGTAATGAAACCTTTTACCCAGACCTCTGTGGTAACCCTAAAACCGAACCTGAAACTAAAAAGGAGTAATACATGGATTATAAAGACAATATCATGCTGATTGTTATTAGCACTATCGCTTTCTGTAGTGTATACTACGGTTATTTCTTGTAGAATATTATTATGAGTGAGTTGACTAAACTTCTTCTTGCCTTTGCTGTAATAGGCATTCCTATTTTCTTTCTTGTTTTTGGAGTATAATCATGATAGGTTTATTAAAATTTTTACGCCTGCTGTTCAAGACCTTTTGGCAACTGCTGGATCCCAACTTCAATGGTTTGAAAAATGCACCCATGCAGATCAAATACCTTGTCAGTATATGGTTAGCCTGTTTTTGGGCGTTGGCATTTACTTTATACACTGGCGAAATAATTTATCTTGGCTATAATGTGTTTGGTCATTTGGCTATTGTCAGCATGGCTTTTGTCACATGGTTAGTGGTCAAGACTGTTCAGAAACAGTATCCAGAACGATCAAAATATGATGAACTGCGTCAACCGGATCGTGCCCAAAGAGATTTTGAGATGAGTGATGAAGAACGAGCCAATAAGGCAGCGAGTCAAGTATGAACCAACGAATTAGAGAACTTGCCGAACATTGTTGGGAAGAATCGCAAAGTCAACCTGCTTGGTTTAATCAAGAAAAGTTTGCCTTGTTGATTGTGCGGGAATGTGCTGGTGTTGTGGGAACTGCTGTGGATCAGCGTGAGCCTGCCAGCACCTATGTTGGCAAGATTAAACAACATTTCGGAGTTGAAGAATCTAAAGGTTGGGTCTGCCCCAAATGTGGTACTGATCGCACTAAGGCTGTTTGTCCACAAGGCCCAAGTGCCACAGTAGATGGTCGTTGTCCTATGGTAATTTCTGCCCAATAATCCTACGGTTGACAATAAATGGACATGGGTGTATAATAGCTGTATTAAATGATTAAGGAGTCTCAAATGAAAGTTCAGTATACCAGCCCAGTTTTTAAGAATGTTGATGGTACTGGTCGTCAATTTATGATTCCCCAACAAGCACTAAAAACATATATAAAGCGTGACAATGCCCTACTTGCTATGATTGATATGGGCGGAATTCATGCTGAACCCACAGTTGAATTTATGACTCAGCGTAAGGTGATGCTATCAGCCAAGCGTAAAATTGAGCGTGAGGGCTGGTTTAGCACCATAGTCGCATAAGGAGATGAAATTGAGCAGAATGAGTGATTTAGACATAGAAATGCAGGAGATGTTGGAGCGTGGAGTGAGCATAGATGATGTTGCTTCTCACTTCAATGTACCTATTGAATGGGTTTGGCAAAGTTATGCCAACCTCCTACAAGCTTCGGCAGAATTATGGTTCGATGACAGCTACGAGGTCTAGAGACCCGTTGATTGACTTGTGAAGCCGCATAGTTGACAATAAATGGGTTTATTGCTATAATATTGGTATAGTGAATAGCAAGGAGAATATCATGATTGAGCGCAATTTACACGCAGCGGGTCGGAGGGCCAATGTCCTGTTTGGCGCTGTCGAGTTGGTGGACGGCTTGGTCAGAGTCCTGAGCTTTGGCTTTTTCCACACCCGCTTGACCCTAATCGTTAGCCGTTGGCAAGTTCGTCGGGCTTTCCAAAATCGTCGGACTAGCCAAGGGGCACGATAAAGGTTGATAGCCAGTCCCATATGGGACTGGCATTTGATTCGGTTACAGCAAATAGCAAGGATAGATGATTTATATGGATAAGTTAGAATTCCTTAAAAGAGCAGAAAGATACGCCGAAGCCCGTGGGGATGAGTATTACTTCAAGCATTGGTATACCAAATATCGTGAGTATTACAATGTCTCGGATAGTGTTTGGTGTGCGTTAACTTGGTTATATGACGAGGATACAGCTAAATTGCTCAAGTATCAATATCATGGTCCTTCACTGTAACCAGGTTGACAATAAATCACTTTGGGTATATAATAGCAACATTGACAGTTAATTAAAGGATTAAGAAATGGCAACTCGCTCAACAATCGCACTTGAATATGCTGATGGTACTATTGGACAGGTATATTGCCACTGGGATGGATACCTTTCAAACAATGGACAAATTTTGTTTGAACACTATCAGGATCCTTTCAAGTTGCGTGAATTGATTGACCTTGGTGATGTGTCGGTTCTTCATGCTAATATCGGTGAAAAGCATGATTTTAATGAACGATACGAAGATGGTTGCACCTTTTATGGTCGTGATCGTGGAGAGACTGGTGTTGAAGCTAAAAACTTCCGTGACTTTGAGCACTATCTTAGAGACCATCAGTGGGAGGAATATGAGTATATTCTACGCAAGGATGGCAATTGGTATGTTTCTTGCTATCCCACAAAGTTTGTTTACTCACTACTAAGCGAAGCTTTAGCCAAACAAAAGGAAACTGTATAATGAAATACTTTCAGGAAGTCACGGAATGGGCAGATAACATACCCAATCACATTTACTACCTGAAAGATGACAAATCCTTTTTGGTAGGCTATATTGTAGCTGGTACTAAAAAACTTCATAAGTTTGTTAAGCCCATACAATTTGATATTCGTGGTCGTAAGTTTATAGAAGTAAAAGGCAAGACTGAATCGGATGATGTTTACTTCGCAAAACCTACTCAGCAACCCTTAGCTAAGGAAACAATTGAAGTAGAAGGTAGTAAGGGTAAAAAATATATACTTGAAAAGTTAGGTGGTCGGTATGTATGTAGTTGCCCAGGTTATCAGTTTCGCCGTAGTTGTAAACATAGTGAAGCTTATAACAAATAAAGCTTGACAGTAATTATATAGCCTGCTATACTATTATTTTACTTGAGAGAATACTATGACCATGCATCTAGCACACCCTGCTCTTACCACAATGGGCAAACGCAAAGGCAAAGTAAAGTTTCGTAATGCTGATGAGGCACGCAAAGCACGAGAACTTAAACAAGAATGGGAACAAAAACAAAGTGAGTGGGCTAGTGCTAGTAAGCCTAGTGTAAAGTCACGCCCACTTACCCGTCCCTTTCCTGTATTGGCACCACCTCCTGGTCGTAGTATGACTAATCATATTCCTAGTTTGGATACTGGTGTGAAGGGTGCGGTTACTTCAAAACAAAGTCAACAATATACAGGCGACAATGTATTGGGTATTACTATTATGCATAAGAGTTGTTTACAACCCGTTTTTAGTCAACAGGCTGCGATTGATGCTGCTAACATGCGTAGAGGATAAATAATTATGGAGGATATTGCCATGAAGAAATTATTTGTAGGATTGTTAGGTTTAATCAGTATTAGTGCGTATGGTCAAGAAGTTCAAGTTGTAAATGTTCAACCCAAATACCAAACCATGTATCAGCGGCAGTGTAGTCAAGTGTCCACACCAACTGATAATAGCGGAGTAGGCACAGTATTAGGTGGGGTAGCTGGTGGTATCATAGGCAATCAAGTTGGGCGTGGTGATGGAAATACCGCAGCTACTATTGCAGGAGCAGTGATTGGTGGTATGGTAGGAAATCGTATTGGACAAGATCAAGTTAATCAAGAGATTACCCAAAGATGTAGCAATGTTCCCGTACAATATAAAGTTGGAGAAACGGTTACTATACAATATAAAGGTAGATTATATAGGTTTGATGCTATAAATTAATATGTAGAATGACAAGAATAAATGCTGATCATCCTGCTGTACGAAACGCTGCTAGTTGGCTACGCACACATTTAAATATACATCCACAGGAAAGTATTGGAGAGAGTTTTAACACTTATTTTAATTGTGAAGTTGAATACGGAGTCACCAGTGACCTATTTCATCATACAGTAAGCGTTATGTTTTATAATGAAGCTGATGCTATGATGTTTATATTGAAATGGTCATAATGTGACTACAATATATCCATTTCAAGATTATGATGATGACGATCCTGAATTACATAAAAGAATAAACCGTTGGAAGTTTTGGCAAAGTCTTAAAGACATTCGCAAAGAATATATGGAAAACAAAAGTCAATTTGATGTAGAAGAATTTGATGAGTTTATACAAAAAAATTATGGGTTAAAGTTGCTTACAGTAGATGGTAATATTACCGATGGATTTGACATTATTGACGAAAAACTGTATACTATATACTTGTTAAAACATGGATCATAAAATGAATACCAAAACAGTTGAACCATTATTCAGTGTTACTGCTAAAGACTGTGATTGGTCATATACTAAAGGTACTGGCGCGGGTGGTCAAAAGCGTAATAAAACAAGTTCAGCAGTACATTGTAGTCATCGTCCTAGCGGAGCACATGGCTATAGTGAATCCAGCCGTAGTCAATTAGATAATCGCCGTGACGCATTTAAGAAAATGGCTGAAAGTAATAAGTTTCAAACTTGGGCTAAAATGGAAATGATGAAACGCACAGGTGAAGCACTTGAGATTGAGCGTTGGTTAGAAAAGGAATTGCGTAAAATTAAGATTGAAATTAAAGTAGACGGCAAATGGTGTGAAGTAAAAGAGCATATGCTTGTTGATGATCCAGATGATTTTAAAATTGAATGGTTAGCAGAGGAAACAAATTAATGAAAACAAGTATTGAACAACTAGCAAAGAAACATTTATACACAGTAGAAGGTCCAGTTTATTGGGAAGCTGTTGGGTATGAACAATTCGCTAAAGAAATTATAGAAATTTGTGCTGGCACAGTTGATCATATTAATATGTCAGGTGGCGGTACTATTGGGGAACTTATTAGGTCTAAGTTTAATGAATAAACAACTACAAGACCTTGACAATATTGGAAACTTTTGTGTTGGGGTATTTCATAGACTAGCATTATTCGCAATTGGTGCTGCTACAGTATGGGCAGCAGGTTGGGAATTCTTTAGTATGTGGGGTAAACATCATGCTAGTATACAAGATTTGTTATTGTTGTTTATTTACCTAGAGATTGGGGCAATGGTTGGTATATATTTTACTACTAATCATATGCCTGTAAGATTTCTTATCTATATTGCGATTACTGCTATTACTAGATATATTATTGATTTGGTAGCTGGTCATGATAAAATCTATGAAATCTTAGCAATGAGTCTAGCAATTTTTGTATTAGGCGCAAGTGTCCTTATTGTAAGATATGCTAGTAATAAATTTCCAAGTGAGAAAAATGAAAATAGCACTAATTAGTGATGTTCACTTAGAATTCGGTGACTGCTTCTTTAAGAATACAGAAAACGCTGAAGTGTTAATTCTTGGCGGTGATATTTTGAT